>FWWL01000055.1_pt1 | contig 281932 bp, 245 predicted proteins | sample 2228331 | NCBI WGS metagenome assembly FWWL01 (sample SAMEA103939775, study PRJEB20133) | metagenome
GCGGACGTGGGACTGGCGGGACGTGGCCTTGACGGTGGTGGTGCTGGGCTTGGTGTTGGCAATCTATCTGTATTTCTCCTTCTGGGTGTAAGCGGATATCGCAAGCATAGAAGAGAAAGGGGCGGCCAGCGCTTGGCCGCCCCTTTTTGCCATCACCTGCGTGGCGTGCGGAGCTGCAGGTGCCATTGAACACGTCCCTCGAGCGGATCTTCCTGGAGGGCTGGTCCATTCGGGCCCAGGATAGCCTGCAGTTCATAAGCGGCCTTGCCGGGCAGGGCCACCCATCCGCGAGCCGGTGCGCCATCGGTACTGAACACCTGCAACTCCAGACGGCTCCAGTCCATCTCCATGGTGGACTGGGCCAGCGCAATATGTGGCAACACCGTGTGGTCACGTACCAGCACAATGATCGGCACCGGTCCGGCTTCGATCTCATGCCATCGGCCTCCCTCATACACCTGGCCGGTCTGGTAGTCGATCCAGGTGCCCGGCGGCAGATAGACCCGGCGGCCGGTGGCTCCGGTCTCGAACAGCGGCGCTACCAGCAGCGCCTCGCCAAAAAAGTACTGGTCGTCGATCAGCCACGAGGTCGGGTCTTCCGGAAACTCGAAGAATAGCGGGCGCATCATGGGATGTCCTTCGGCCGAGGAGCGCACGGCCTGTGCATAGATGTAAGGCATCAGGCGGTATCTAACCGCCACCGTACGCCGGAAGTCTTCAACGAATGCCTCACCATAGGCCCAGGGCTCGCGCGGGGGGGCGCCATGGCAGCGCGTATGTGAAGAGAACACACCAAAAGCCAGCCAGCGCCGGTAGAGATCGACCGGGGGCGTCGAAACAAAGCCCCCCACGTCGTGGCTCCAGTAGGTAAAACCTGAAAGTCCGAATGACAGCCCCCCACGCAACGTAGCCGCCATGGCCGAATTCGTGTTTTCAGCATCGCCGCCCCAGTGCAATGGATAGCGCTGGCTGCCGGCCCAGGCGCTGCGTGCCCAGATGATGTGCTCGCCTGTGACCCGCGTGGTGATTTCGGCTGCCGCCTTGTTGTAGCGAAGCGGATAGAGGTTGTGCTCGTACCATCCCGTCTGGCCCGAAGCGTACAAGCCGTGGACCGGCGCATCTTCACCGAAGTCTACCTTAATCGCGCCCACACCCAGACGCAACAGGTTGGCCAGTTTTTCCTGATACCAGGCTACCGCTTCAGGATTGGAGAAGTCCAGCACGGCGTCTTCAAAGGGCCATCGTCCGTTTTCACTACGCACGTGCAGCCCTTTTTCGACAATTTCCGAATACAGTCGGTTTTTTGCCGAAAAATAGGGGAGCTGCCAGAGTGAAATGTGAAAGCCCTGCGCTTTCAGATCGGCAATCATACGAGCCGGGTCTGAAAAGCGCGTGGTGGAAAACTGATAGTCGTTACGCCAATCCGTCTCGAACCAACCCGTGTCGAGGTGAATGACGTCGGCCGGAATACGATACCGACGGAGCTGAGCCGCAACCTCGCGCACCTGCTGCTCTGAATCGTACGTAATGCGGCTCATCCAGAGCCCGAACGACCAGAGCGGCGGTACCGGACTCCGTCCCGTCAGCGTCGTGTACTCGGAAAGAATCTGTTTGGGTGTGCCGAAGAAGAAAAACAGATCGAGCGTCTCGTCGCCGGTGTAAATCGTGTTGAACTGGTCGAACGTGTGGCCGAAGTCGAACGTGACGGGCGTGCTGGTATGCACAAAAACGCCGTAGCCCCGGCTGCTTAGGAAAAACGGGATCGGTTTGTACATGCGCTGCCCCTGCGTGCCCATTCCATCGCGCAGAAAGGCGATGATTTTTTGGCCGCGCTTGTTGAAACGCGTGAAGGATTCGCCCGTGCCGAAGATCTTCTCGTCATAAGCCAGCTCGAAGGTGGCGGCTGTCCAGTGACTGAGGTCTTCGGAGCGTCGGATGTAGCAGAAGGGTACGCGATCGAAGGCAAAAGTGGCCGGCTCGTCAAGCGTCATGGTGCGCGTCAGCAACCGTCCGGTGGCATCATAAAAGGCAATGCGCCAGGGATCTCGGTAGAGCCGAACCTGATAACCGGCCGGGCTGGTCCACGTGATCAGGCTGTCGGTCTGCTGCACCTGCCAGCTTTCATCGTGAGGCACTGGTCCCACCAGCATCAGTGAGGGCGTGTCATCGGGTGCCACAGCCCGGGTCAGAAACCGCAGCCGAAGGGTGCGCGGCGAGACTGGCTCGATCGTAAAGGGAAGCACCGGATCCCGGTCGTATTCGGTAGCCGGAAATTCAGTGGAAGAAGCGCGCACCAGCGGGCGGTCGATCTTGTTAAACGACAGGCTGGGCTGACGCCAATAGCGTTCCCAGCGAAGCTGGCCCTGCCCATCTGTTGGATCGAACACCTCAACGCGGGCCGGGACGAAATAAACCGGGTCGAGCCGCTGAAAGGCCTCGCTCACGTCAATCAGATCGCCGCGCATGGTCTGCCCGAAACCATTGAAAGCAATCCTCAGCATCAGCCCCGCACAGATCAGCAAACATCGCAATACAGGCATGGTGCATTTAGGGTTGGTGGCCAGGGTTTCTATACGAAGCAATGAAATCCGCTTTTTCACTTGATTTGATTTAACGGAGTGTATGCTACAAAGACAGCAGCAGTCAATCAACACCCTATTTCAACAGAGCAAAAACGCGGACCGAAGCGTATCTTTACTGGAGCAGGCCTACTTGGGGACGAGATCATGCCCATGGAACCCCTGATTCTGCGACATGGCGGATCGGTCGGATGGATCGAAGTGATCTGCGGCTCGATGTTCAGTGGCAAGACCGAAGAGCTGATCCGCCGGCTACGCCGGGCGCAGATTGCTCGCCAGCGCGTGGAGGTTTTCAAGCCCCGCATGGACCGGCGCTATAGCGAAACGGATGTCGTCTCGCACGACGAAAACGCGCTGCGTTCGACGCCGGTCGACAGCGCCGAACAGATTCTGCTGCTGGCCAGCTCAGCCGACGTGGTGGGCATCGACGAGGCGCAGTTCTTCGACATGACGCTGGTGGATGTGTGCCAGCAACTGGCCAACGACGGCAAACGGGTGATCGTGGCCGGTCTAGACCAGGACTACATGGGCCGGCCGTTCGAGCCCATACCCCAGCTTATGGCTGTGGCCGAGTATGTGACCAAGTTGCATGCCATCTGCGCCGTCTGCGGCGCACCGGCCAACCACTCACAACGGTTGACCAACGAAGAAGGGCGGGTTGTGCTCGGCGCGGCCGACCGTTACGAACCCCGCTGCCGTCGCTGCTTCCGACCGCCCCGCCCGACCTCCGAGTCGTCGCTCAAAGCGGCGGCTCCGGCGGCGACGGCATCCCGCCCCGAGCTTCGGTAAGTTCCACCAGTCGCTTCGCATGCTCGGCAATCCGAAAAATGACGATCACAAGCTCGAGGTAAATCCTTGTGCCAATAGCACCCAGCAGGAAAACGACGGGAGACAAAATCAGGCTCAGTAGCCCATACCCAAAGCTCTGCGTAAACCCGCTCACCATGAAAACAAGTACAAATAGGCCCAGTAGAACCAGTGCCAGCCCGTAAAGCAGCCGAATCAAACGCGCTGTGATGAATTCCGAAAAAGAGAAATCGAACAGCGCCTCGAAAAAGCCTTTGCGGAGTTCCATAGATCGTTTCCGATTGGGTGAAGAATTGCCAGCTTGCTTTATAGTTATTCTGCCGTGCAAAGGCAACCTGAGCGATCCTTTTGCCCGGCGTGTCGTTCTGAATAAAGAAACCCCGTGTCCCTGACACCGCCTGGCATCATGCAGGAAACGCGTTATCTGGTCGCCGCCCGCAAATATCGCCCGCAGCTTTTTCGTGAACTGGTCGCCCAGGAACACGTAACGGAGACGCTGAAAAATGCCCTTCGTCTGAACCGCCTGGGTCATGCCTATTTGTTCAGCGGTCCGCGGGGCGTCGGCAAGACAACGGCGGCGCGCCTGCTGGCTAAGGCGATTAACTGCCAGACGCCACTGGAGGAGCGCGAGGACTGCGCCGAACCCTGCCGCCGATGCGAGGCGTGCCGCGCCTTCGAAGAGGGACGTAGCCTAAACGTATTTGAAATCGACGCGGCCTCCAACAACAAGGTCGAGGACGTTCGCGAACTGCGCGAGACGGTTCGGGTGCCACCGCAGGGCGCGCGGAAGAAGGTTTACATCATCGACGAGGTGCACATGCTCTCGAACGCAGCCTTCAACGCGCTCCTAAAAACGCTCGAAGAGCCGCCGTCGCACGCGCTGTTCATTTTCGCCACCACCGAACCGCACAAGGTTCTGCCCACAATCCTTTCACGCTGCCAGCGGTTTGACTTTCGCCGCATTCCGGTCGAAGCCATTGTGGCACGACTGCGTGAAATCTGCACGGCCGAAGGCGTCGAGGCCGACGATGAGTCGCTTATGCTGCTGGCCCGCAAGGGGGATGGCGCCCTGCGCGATGCACTTTCGGCTTTCGATCAGGCGGTCTCGCTCTGTGGTACCACGCTGCGTTATGCCGAGCTGGCGCAGGCGCTGGGCGTGGTGGACCTGGACCTGTACTTTGCAGTAACCGATCATGTGCGCGCGGGCAACGGTGCCGGCATGCTCGCAGTGGTTGAACAGGTCGTGCGATCTGGCTACGACCTGCAGGAGTTTGCCATCGGACTGGCCGAGCACCTGCGCAACCTGCTGGTGGCCCGTACCATGCCCGATCGTTCGTTGATCGAGGCGGGCGAAGCTACCCGCCAGCGCTACGCCGAAGCCGCAAGGGCCTTCGAGGAAGCCGATCTGCTACGATTGCTGGGACTGGTAGCCGATCTCGAAAGCCGACTGAAAAGCAGTGCACAGCCCCGACTGCAACTGGAACTGACGTTGCTGCGCATGGCCAGCCTGCCTCATGCTGTTGATCTACGCCGGGCGCTCGCCATGCTGGAGCGCCTGGCGAAAACCGCACCCCCACGCACCGATTCGGGCGGCGCCCCTTCGATCCGCATGGCTTCCACCCCAACTACTCCCTCTGCGATTGCCGCGACGCCTAACCCGGCTCCGGCCCCGCGCTCGCACCCTGCACCTGAAACAACCTCCCTTTTCGGTCCACCTGTGCTGGAGACGCTAAAGCGCAATCGTCCGGAACACTCCGGCGGACAGGCCGCGCTGGCCACCGCAGAGGCCACGGACGTACTGGTGGCCGAACCCTCCGCCGAACTGCTGATGAGCCTGCAGGATCGCTGGCAGGACTTCGTACAGCAGGTTGCGCAGAAGCGTCGCCATGTGGGCATGGTCCTGGAAGACACCCAGCCCGAGGCGATCGAGGGCACCACGCTCTGGGTGGGCGTCCGGGATCCCGCCTATACGCGACTGCTTCAAAATCAGGACGCGTTTCTACTTGCACAACTTCACGCCTTCGCAGAAGAAGCACAGCAGTTGACGGCACTACGTTTTCGCTCGCCGGAGTCGAAAGATAAGATGCCCACACAGACGGCTCCTTCGGCACCCGAACCGGAGGATCCCGCTCGGGTGCTGGCACGCCTGCGTCGCACCTCGCCTGTGGTGCAGAAGCTGATCGACCAGTTCGGCTGCGAACTGGACTGGAACAACGGTCGATGAACCGGTGCTCCGGCTGTGCGTTCACCTGCTACGCAACCATAATCCCCCAAAGACATGGACGGCGCGCTGAATCTGGGCGAGGTTTTTGGGAAAGTGATGGAGCTGCAGCATCGCCTTGCGGAAACGCAGCAGGCATTAGGCTACCGAACGGTCACCGTGGAAACTGGCGGTGGGATTGTGCGCGCGACGGCCAACGGTTTGCAACGCATCGTTCGCATCGAAGTGGATCCCGAAGCCTTTCGCTCCGAAGATCAGGACATGCTGGAAGACCTGATCGTGGCCGCTGTCAACAAGGCGCTGGAGGAAGCGGCCCGGATGGCCCGTGAGGAAATGCAGAAAGCGGCCGGCGCCTTGCTACCACCTGGCCTGAACATTGATCTGAGCGCACTGGGACTGTAATGCGATGAGTTTTACTTCGCCTTCAGTCGAAGCCCTTGTCGAGCAGCTCATGCGGCTGCCCACCATCGGGCGTAAGACGGCCCAGCGGCTGGCGGCCTATATTCTGAAAATGCCCCGCGAAGAAGTCGCGGCACTGGCCCAGGCCCTGATGGCCGTCAAGGAGCGCGTGCGCCAGTGTGCCATCTGCTTCAACGTGACCGACGAAGAGGTCTGTGCCATCTGCCGCTCGCCTCGGCGGGACCACACCATGATCTGTGTGGTCGAAGAGCCCAGCGACGTGCTGGCCCTGGAGCGTACCGGAGAGTACCGGGGCGTCTACCACGTACTGGGCGGCGTCATCTCGCCCCTGGACGGCATTGGGCCGGACGACCTACGCATCCGCGAGCTGGTGGCCCGCGTGGCGCCTACCAACGGCGACCCACAACGGGCCGCGCTCTATCCGGAAGGACATATTCCGCATGTTCAGGAAGTCATCCTCGCGTTGAACCCTAACGTCGAGGGCGACACAACTGCCTACTATCTGGCCCAGCTGCTCAAGCCACTGGGCGTGCGTGTCACCCGCATTGCCCGCGGCCTGCCCATTGGAGGCGACTTAGAGTACGCCGATGAAGCTACGCTTTCCCGTGCGCTGGAGGGACGCCTGGCCCTTTAAGAGAAGCTCTGTAAAGCCTTATCGAACTGCAAGATTTGGTCTTAAAAATGAGCGATTCTGGCCGTATCTTTGAATGATCTTGGATCGTCTTGCCCCGCTTTCCCTGCACGCCATCTGCCTGACGACGACCATGCGCATAACAATCATTGGAGCCGGTGCCATTGGTTCGGCCATCGCTTCGTTTCTGGTACGTCAGCCTGAAGTAACCCAGGTGCAGGTCTGCGACGCACGCGCCCGCAACCTGCAGGAACTGCACGATCGGATCCAGACAAGCCGTTTGCGCTCCTTCCAAATCGACGCGCGCGACCACGGCGTGCTGGAACCAATTCTGCAAGGAAGCGAGGTAGTCATCAGTGCCGCCCCGCCGCAACTCAATCCGGCCCTGGCCCGCCTTTGCCTGGAGTTGGGCGTCAACTTCTGTGACATGGGTGGCAACGACCAGCTTGTCCAGCAGGAACTGAACCTGCACGAAGAGGCCGTCAAACGCGCCGTCTGGATCGTACCTAACTGCGGCCTGGCCCCGGGTCTGGTGAACGTCCTCTGCCTGCACGGCATCGATCAGTTCGACGAAGTCGAAGCGGCTTATCTGCGCGTGGGCGACGTCCCCCTGGATCCGCACCCGTTCAACTTCCGCATTTCCTGGTCAGCGGAAAAGGTGATCGAGGACTATACAAATCCGGTGCAACTCATTCGCGACGGCCATCTGGAGACCGTCGAGCCACTGACCGGCGTGGAGCGGATCCGCTTCGAAGAACCCTTCCGAGAAATGGAGGCCTTCTATACGGCGGGCGGCCTTTCGACGCTGGCCGAACAGCTGGCCCGACGCATCCAGGTGCTTGATTATAAAAGCATTCGCTGGCCCTGTCATGTCAGCCAGATGCGCTTTGTGCTGGGACTGGGCTTTGGCGAGCCGCGCTCCATCGACGTACGCACGCACCTAACCTACCGCGACGTGCTGGTACGACGCATGCGCCAGCGGCTGGGCGGCCACTATGAAGACGCCGTGCTGCTTCGCATTGCCATCCACGGACGCAAAGACGGCCAATCCCGCACGCTTCTCTACGAAATGGTGGACCGCTACGACCAGGAGCAACAGATCAGCGCCATGCGTCGTTGTACAGCAATCCCCACAGCCCTGGTGGCGCTTATGCTTGCTTCTGGCGAAGTCAAAGGCGGTGGGGCCCTGCCTCCCGAACAGGTGGTGCCGCGCGACCGTTTCTACCAGCGGCTCATCGAACACGGCCTGCCCCTCACCCAACGCTGGTACGAGAACTACGTGGACATTGCCCACCCGGACCCCGAGCGCGTTCTTGCCGAACCGCCTGCGTCGAACAGGCAAAGCCGGAAGCGTCAGCCAGCCTCCAGCCGGTAATCCCTAAAAACCGCAACCGTAGGCACGAATTACCATTCCGTTGAGCGCAGCGCCGGCCGGCGTGCACAGATAGACGCACAGCTCGGCCAGTTCGGTTGCCGTCACACCGGCACCTTTACTGCCTTCGTCGTATTGGATCACCGAGGGTACAATGACATGAGCGGTAATGCCCTCCGCAGCCAGTTCGCTGCCAATGGCTTCCACCAGGCGCACCAAACCACCCTTGGCAGCCGAGTAAGCGGCCTGGCGGGCGCGACCACGATCGGCACCCTGCATCGACGCAAATGCAATCAGACGCCCCCCGGAACGCCCACGCATCAGGCGGACGGCTTCCCGAAAGCACAGGAAGGTAGAGGTCAGGTTCGCGTCCAGTAGCATCCGCCAATCCTCGAGCGTCATTTCGAGCAATGGGCGCTCGGCCCACAGTCCGGCCGCGTGTACCAGCACGTCCACATAGCCGAAGCGATCCCAGATCTTTCCAAAGCAGGCGGCCACCTGCGCTTCGTCGGTCAGATTGGCATGGAACACCACGCCTTCGGTGCCTTCTGGAAGCTGAAGCTGACGGGCCTGCTCGGCCGTGCGTACCACCGCCGCCAGGCGGGCTCCTTCCTGTGCCAAACGATGGAGAAGCTGCCGTCCCAGTCGTCCGCCAGCACCAGTAACCACCACGACTTTATGAGCTAAAGCGTGCGGCTCCATTATCCCTGTCCCTCTGGTTGAACCTGCGATTGACCAGGCGTTTGGCTGCGCTGTACTTCTGGAAAGGGATGCACGCCCAGACGCAAAGCACCTGCAGCCTGACGATCTATAGCGCCACTTCCCTTCGTGGCGTACTACAACACCAACAAGATAAGCGTCGCCGGAAAATAGCTCAAGCAGACGAACGGGCCCGATGCCGGCGCAACACCTCCTCGTAGACGCGCAGGTAGTCGTCGACCATGCGCGCGCGGCTGAAGCGCCCCGCCACGTAGGCGCGGATCTTCGCGCGATCGAGCTGGCGCAGACGGGGCAACGCGGATCTTCAATACCCCAGGCTTCTTCGGGCCAGTGTTCGGGATTTGGCACCAGCGTCGGTTTGGGGTCGATTGCCCAGTCGGTTAGCCCATCGGGGCTGCGGTCAGATGCGACACGCCCTAGTGGTCCTCCAACGCACCAGCAGTAGCATCTGGCCCGTGTCCAGGCGAACGGCCGCTAGGTTGAAAACGGCATTACGGGGATAGGGCCAACTGTCAGCTGTCAGAATTGGATTGCCCTCGTAGCGCCGAAACAATTCACGCACCTGCTGGGGCATCGGAAGCACTTCATGGCCGCAAATCGTCCGCGTCACAATGGCTTTGCAGAAACAACCTCAGGCTCAGCAGCCAGTCGCTCCAGAGCTGCTACCAGCTCCTTCATCAGAAGGCGCGCGCCAAAAATGCGGCTGTCGGCCGCTGCATACGGGATGATCAAATCGCCATGCCATACGTAATTTGCACACGCAAACAGCATATCCACCCCTAGCTCCGGGTCGCCCACCTTTTCGATGTCGCCGCGCGGTCGCATGAGCGGTTCCAGGCGAGCCGCAACGGGATTGAGGCGGTTAAAATCCAGCAGCGCTGCCGCCAGATCGTACTCCCGGTCTCCTTCCCAGTCCATGTGCCCCTGATGGTAGATCATCAGGAAGCGTCGGTTACCCAGCGGGATGGGCGGGCCTCCTGCTCCGATCCAGGAAAGTGCAAACTCCTGGTAGCGGTAACTGGCCATCAGCAACCCCCGGCTGTGGAAAGGACCTTCGGGCCGGTTGGCTTCGGCCAGATGGATGGCCATAGGATGCCGCCCGTAGATGGGGCGGTGCAGCAGCAGCCATTTGCCTTCAACAGGCTCCGGCAGCAGTGCCGCGTTTTTATTGTCCACGTCGTTCACATCGCCGGGGATCGGTCCATGCAACTCCCAGTGCACGAAGTCCTGCGTAGTGGCCAGGCAAATATGCACGCGCCCAATGAACGACGGAAAGCGGGGACGGTCGGTGGTATAACCTGTGTAGAAAAGATAGTAGGTATCGCCGATCTTCGTGCAGCGGGCATCTTCAGCGCCCAGGTCGTGGAAAACGGCATCGGGACGGATGATGGGCTCCGGCCAGCGCCGCACCAGCTCGAGTGTGGGCGTCAGTATGGCCATTCCTAGCGAAGAGGGCGCATGTCCGGCTGGCGTTCCTTTTGCCCCCTGGGCCCGGTAGATCATCACACAGGCGCCGCCTGCCCGGCGGAGCCGCTCGCGCTCTGGCCCGGTAAGATGCCAGGCGTCCATGAGCCGCTCCAGCTCCTCACCGGCTTCTACGAGCACAGCGGCCGGGTTCAGCACCACGCGCGACTCCCAGGGATGCTGCGGATCCGACTCAAGCACGGGTCGTCCGCCGTGCAGACGCTCGACCTTGACGGGCGGCGGCATCTCGATCGTGCGCATGGCCCGGCCCCGGTCGCTGGACCTCATGTAGACCCGGGGCATCGTCCAGCTATGCCGCTGCTCCTGGAGTACGAAATCGACCACGTCTTGCAGCGGTGCCACCGCGTGACCGATCACCTTATCGGCCGCGCCGTAGTACACGTGCAGCTGGCCATCGATCACCACAGCCCCTTCCGGGAACACGACGTTGGGCACGTCTCCCTCGCGTTCGAAGGGCAGCTCGGGCTCCAGGATTGGCACGCGAGCCCGGGCGATCGTCCGCTGTGGATCGTCCAGGTCCAGCAGCGCTACTCCGGCCCGGTAGGTGTAGGTTTCGTCCACCCCGTGGTAGATCAGGAGCCACCCCTCGAGGGTCTCGATCGGTGGCGGTCCAGCCCCAATCTTTTTGCGCTCCCAGCGCCGGGCCGGGCGTAGCACCACATGCTCGTCCAGGTCTGCCAGATGTTCAGCCCAGCGCGCGGCCGATCGATATAGCAGCTCGTCCCAATCCTCGAAGTAAATGATCTGGATGTCCGGTTCGATGCGGTGCAGCAGCGCCAGCTTCCCCCGGATGCGGCGTGGAAATAACACAGCATCCTTGTCGCGCACGGGCGGGCCGATTACCCCATGTTTTTCGACCTGCATGAAATCGGGCGTCGAGGCCAGCCCAATGCGAACGCCATCGCCAGGACCGAACGCCGGCATGCTGAGCACCGTGTGTACGATCCAGTAGCGGCCTTCCAGAAACGTAAGGCGTGGATCCTCAAGTCCGTAGCGGTCGAAGTTCTCGCCTGGCACAAGCAGCGGCGTCTCGCGCCAGATAAAATGCACGCCATCGGTGCTTGTGGCATAGCCCAGCGAGGAGATGTAGGGCACAAAGCCATAAGCCGGCTCACCGGGCCCTGCGTTCGGCAGCGGAAAGCGTCGGTAGCCGACTGGAACGGCCCGGAAGACAAGATGCACGCGCTCGCCGTCGTACCAGGCGCCCGGATTGAACACGGCGCCCGAAGCCCAGGTCAGTTCGGCGCGAGGCGCCAATACTGGAACATCTGTCCGTTGAAACAGCGACATTTTCCTTTCTGCCAAAAATTTCCGCGAAGCCGCGAATCGCTTACCGCCTGCTTCGTGTTCCACGCCTTCGCAGCCAGGTCACCACTTTTTACGGGAAGGTTGCGTCCAAAAATATGCCGGGATCCGGCACGAAGCCGAATCCCGGCTCAGGGACCCCGCAGACGTCCAGCTTGCTTAGTAAGTCAGGCCATAGCCGTAGGGAAACAGTGGGTTATCGCCCACGTTGATGGGAATCTGGTCCATTGAGCGTGGCCAGGAGAACGGCAGTTTGCCGGTCGGGGCATAGTCGCCAAAGAGCACGTCGGCCACGCCGTCGCCTTCGCTGCCTGGAAACCAGGCTGCGATGAACGCGTCGGCTATTTCCAGCACGTTGTTGATGATCATCGGGCGCCCGGAGATCAGGATCACCACCACAGGCACACCGGCTTCTTTCAGGCGCTGCACCACGGCCACGTCGTTTGGATCCAGCGAAAGGTCGGAGCGGTCGCCCAGAAACTCGGCATAGGGTCGCTCGCCGATCACCGCGATAGCCACGTCGGCGCCGGCTGCGCCGGAGCCATCTTCCGAGTAGGTCACTTCGGTACCGGGCGCCACCGCCTTCCGGATGGCTTCCAGGATCGTGGTGCCTTCCGTAATGTCGCCGCTACCGCCCTGCCAGTCGATCGTCCAGCCTCCCATCTGGTAGCCCAGGTTATCGGCGTGCCACCCGGCTACGTGGATACGACCGAGGTCTCTGGCAAGCGGCAACGTCTGGTTTTCATTTTTCAGGAGCACCAGCGACTTGCGCACCGCTTCGCGAGCCACGGCGCGATGCTCGGCCGAACCGAACTTTGCCCACAGGCTCCGATCGGCGAACACGCGTTCGGGGCCCTCCATCAATCCCATCGCGAATTTGACGCGCAGAATGCGCAGTACGGCGTCGTCGATGCGCGCCATAGGCACCCGCCCTTCTTCGACCAGCGCTTTCAGGAGCTGGAAAAACTCGCGGTAGCGGGTAGGCACCATGGCCATGTCGATCCCCGCATTGATGGAAATCTCGATCGCTGTCTTGTAGTCGGGATGGACCTGATCGATGGCGTTGTAATCGGAAATCACAATGCCTTCGAAGCCCAGTTCTCCCTTCAGCACGTCGGTGAGCATGTACTTGTGACCGGTCATCTTGACACCGTTCCAACTGCTATAGGACACCATGATCGCGCCCACCCCGGCCTGGATAGCGTCGATGTAGGGGCGCACATGAATGCGGCGGAACGTGGCCTCGTCCAGCCGCACGTCGCCTTGATCCAATAGCGCTCCCTGCGGACCGCCGGTGCCAAAGACCGTACCCCCATCGCCGGCAAAATGCTTGGTCGTGGCCAACACGGCCAGCGGGTTGTTCAGCCCGCCATGCTGCAGGCCACGCACGGCCGCTGCGCCCAGCGTGGCCACCAGCGCAGGATCCTCGGAGAAGCTTTCGTAGGTGCGGCCCCAGCGTATATCCTGGGCCACGGCAATACACGGCGCGAAATTCCAGTGAATACCGGTGGCCCGCATTTCGATGGCTGTAGTGCGATAGACGCGCTCCACCAGATCCGGATCGCGCGTGGCGCCCAGCCCAATATGGTGTGGGAAGACGACAGCACCTTCGACGTTGCTGTGGCCGTGCACGGCGTCAATGCCGTACAGCAGCGGAATGCCTAGCCGCGTGCGCAGCGCAATAGCCTGCAGGCTGTCATACACCTCAGTCCATGCCTCCAGACTGTTACCATCGGTTGGGTCTGAGTTGCCACCACTCAGAATGGAACCCAGGTAGTAGGTCTGAATGTCATAGGGATCCTGGAGAAAGGCCTGCTCGGCCTGGATCATCTGGCCGATTTTCTCCTCCAGGGTCATCTGTGCCAGCAGAGCACGCGCCTGCTCATCGTAGCTGGAAAGCAGAGGAAATGCGGCCGTCAGAGGTGATTCCGCTTTCTGACAGCTGGCCGCTACGAGTCCAAGCATAAGGCAGCCGATTACCAGGTGCTTCATGGCCTTCGGAAATTGAGTGATTGTAGGCTTCGGTCCAGCCTCCAACCCGCACGTAGACCTTCAGACAGGCTGGGTTTATTGATTCTATCAAATTACTTTACAAAAAAAGCCATTATCAAAGCAACTCCTGCAGCACGGTCAGCTACAAACACCGGCATCGCCATTCAGATTTCCAAAAAGGAACCTCTGGTGGGGGCAGACCGCGGGCGGGCATTTTTTTCAGCAGGGCCTGCCACTGCGCTTCCAACCAGTCAGGATCTTCCTTGCCGACAGCCGCAACAGCTTCCCAGAGTTGCTGCAGCGTGCGTAGCAGCTCCTGATGGCGCGCGTCGGCCTCTAGCCATTGCTTGACGCGCCGCTGCACGGCTTCCGAAGCCTCGCCGGCCAGATAATCCACCAGATCTTGCCAGCTAACCGTATGCGCCACCGAAGGCTTTTTCTTGAAGAAGACGCCAAACAGCGGCTACAACCCTATTGGACCAGAAAAGATGCCAGGCAGGCACGGAGATATTTAACGGCTTCGGTCAGCTGGTTACTCACCGTCTTAGGCGAAACCCCCATAATCTGGGCAATTTCTGCATAGGTGAAGCCGTGCTCGCGATGCAGCAGAAAGGTCAGCCGCCGACGCTCCGGAAGTGACGCGATGGCCTGCTCCAGAGCCTGACGAAACTCTTCAGTCTGCAGGCGCTGCAGGCCGTCGGGCTCGCTGCACTTGCGATGCATGAGGAGTTGCAGGCCGTCGACCTGCCATCGGCGCTGCAGTTGCTGTCGGCGTTGAAAGTTAAATGCCTCGTTGCGCACGGCCTGATAGAGATACAGCCGAAGCGAATGCGTAGGTTGCCAGCGCTGTCGCCGCTCCCAGATGCGTAGAAAGACTTCCTGCACCACTTCATGGGCCGCTTCTTCGTCGCCCAGCATGCTCTGCGCAAAGCGGCAGAGCCGACCGTAATAGCACCGAAACAGCTCGGCATAGGCTGCTCCGTCTCCCTGTTGGATGCGCCGGATCCAGTCGCACTCCTGGATTGAAAGCGAACCGTTTCGCATGTCCAAAGACGTCGCGCTTTGCTTAGGCTGCACCGAAACCATGTGCCTGAAGATTGAATCGATTTATAATCAATAGATAATCTGTCCCATCCTCCTTTCACCGGGTCTTCAACATATAATTTCATGTTTAGAAAATCAACCCCTTTCTCTGTCTCCATTCTTTTGATTTTTTGTATTTCATTTTTTGAATCGATTCATATATTAAAAACTATCTTTTTCTTTACAATCTCTTACCCTTTAGGATTCCCGAGAACAAAGCGCGCGCATGCCTGTTTGCGTGCCCGCCGTACCACCTGTTTCATAGCCGACCATGGAGCTGCCTGCAGCGTTTATCCGATATCGGCCCATTGTAGCGGACTGGGAAGCGTTCGTGGCGGCGCTCCGGCGTCCGCTACCGGTGTGCGTATGGACCAATACGCTACGCGCTACCCCCGCGCAGGTGAAAGCCGCGCTGGAGGCCCAAGGCCTGAAGCCTGAACCACTCGCCTGGCGCCTTGATGCTTTTCGGCTACCGCCCGACAGCCAGCCGGGCAACCGCCTGCCCTACGTGCTGGGGCACTACCACGTGCAGGAAGAGGTCTCGCTACTACCGGTGCCGCTGCTTGACCCACAACCCGGTGAACGCGTGCTGGATCTGTGCGCAGCTCCCGGTGGCAAAACCGCCCAGATTGCTGTCCGCATGCAGAACCAGGGCACAGTGGTGGCCAATGACCGCAACCCGCTGCGCCTGCGTCAGCTCTCGGGCACGATCGAACGGCTGGGACTACTGAACGTCACCACAACGCTCCACGACGGTGCCGACTATCCTCTGGAGAGCGGCCCGTTTGATCGCGTGCTGGTCGATGTGCCCTGCTCCTGTGAGGGGAATTTCCGGAAGGACCAGCAGGTGGCCGACGCGTTTGCCGGCGCACCAGAACTCTGCGGGCTGCAGACGGCGCTGCTACACCGGGCTGTGATGCTGTGCCGTCCGGGCGGCCGCATCGTCTACGCCACGTGCACGTTCGCGCCCGAAGAAAACGAATTCGTCATCGATGCAGTGCTGCAGCGCTGGGGTGAAGCGCTGCGGCTATTGCCGGCCCACCTCGAAGGCTTTCGGGGTGTGCCCGGGCTCACCGAGTGGAACGGCCGACGCCTGCATCCTTCGCTGGAGTTGGCGCTGCGCGTCTGGCCCCATCTAAACGATACGGGCGGCTTCTTTGTAGCCGTGCTTGAACGACAGGCCTGAAATGAACGGAACACCGGAACTGCAACAGGCGGTCAAAATCGTCGATCCGACGCCTTACTTTCGCCATCTGGAAGAACGCTTCGGGATTTCGCCGTCCACATTCGACGGCTACGTACTTGTGCAACCAGGCCGAAAGAAGGTGTACATTGTCACGGCCGATCACCGGCCACCGACCCACCCGCGTCCCCGCACCGTGGGGCTTCCGTTTCTGCGCATTTACCTGAAGTTTCCCAAGCTCTCGACAGCGGCGGCCCAGCAGTTTGGCCATGCAGCTACACGTAACGTGATCGACGCCGACGCAGCCCAGGCCGAGGCGTTTCTGACGCGCAGAAATTTTCAGGTGCGTCCGGACCAACTGACCCGCTGTACCGGACGAGGCTACGTACTGGTGCGCTACCAGGGCTACACGCTCGGCGTTGGCTTCCTGATTCCAGAAAGCGAAGGCGGCCGCGTCGAGAGCATGCTGCCCCAATCCTGGGCGCGGGATCCGAACGCGTTCAGCCTGACGGCATCACAACCGATACGCCGGTAAACGTTGCCAGCAGGTCGCGGGCGGCCCGATAGCCACTCCGGAGGGCACCCGCCACAGTGGCCGCCTCATCGGGATCGGTGGCCTCGCCAGCCAGGAAAATGGTGTCCTCGATGGGCTGGCATAGGATCCTACGTGCCCTGAGTCCACCTGGACGCACGTAGCTGTAGGCGCCCTGCGCAAACGGATCGCGCTGCCAGTCGTGCAGGCAGGCGCTGATCAGGTAGCGACCCGGATCCCGTACGCCAGCGATGCGACCAATCGTGCGCAGCGCCTCCTGCATGATCTCTTCGGCCGGCCAGCCGTGCAACCGCCGGGCGGCCGGCCCCCCGGCCCAGGCGAGCAAAACCGGCACGTGCAGCGGCAGTGGATGCCAGATCGTGGTGAAGCTTTCGTCAGGAGCATGCACGAAGGCCAGGGCTCGGAAGGCTGGATTGCATTCCCAGAAAGCTTCTTGGAAACACAAGTTGACGCGCACGGCTGCTCCCATGCCCAGCTGCGCCAATGCCCCACGCCAGTGTTCGGGAAGGGGCGGTTCGAACCGAAGCGCTGTTTCCCCATCGCCCCGAAGCAGTGGGAGCGGCACAGTCAGCACCAGCGCCCGCGCCCGAAACGTGCGCTTTTTCCCAGCCTGCTGCGCCTCCACCTCGACGCGTCCAGGCTCCCAGCGCACCGTGTGCACAATCGTTTGAAGATGCGCCTGCACCTGCCCGGGGTCAAGGCTTCGGTACAGCGCCACGATCAGGCGGTCGTATCCACCCAACGGACGAAACTGCGAAGAATTATCGGCCTCGTTGCTACGCAAACGCCAGTCCTCAGCCAGCGCCTGCACACTGAGCTGTTCGGGATCGGCCGCCTCAAAACCTTCGGCCACAATACGGGCCATTGCCCGCGCGACGGTCAGCGCGTCGCCTGAGAGGTTTTGCTTCAGAAAAGTAGAAAATGCACAATCAGGTGCGTTCGGATCTGGCAGCCGTTCCAGCATGGGCTGCAGCGTCTGGAGCAGATCGATGACCTGCAGCCGGCCGCCCAAAAACAATCCATGCGCCTCCGGAACCCGGATCAGACCGATGCCGGCTTGCTGGAGCACTTGCAGGGTGACGGCCGGGCGGCCGTGCACGAATTCGGCGCCCAGCTCCACAGGCACAGGGAAAATCGGATCCCGCCATGTAAAGATGCGGCCGCCGATCCGATTGCGAGCCTCCAGCAACCACACAGAAAGGCCGGCCCGACCTAGCACTTCAGCTGCGGCCAAGCCGGCCGCACCGGCTCCCACCACGATCACATCTGAGCGCTGCATAACAGCGCAAGCCATCTATCAGTGTTCCATCATGCCGCGCAGCAGCTTCTCGGTTTCTTCCTTATGGCGCGTCTCGTCGCTGATAATCTCCTCCAAGTCGTTCACCAAGCCATAGTCACCGAAAGCTTCGGCCTGATTACGCCGCTGCACATAGCGGGCGATCGTCTCCTCTTCGGCCTTCAGAACCTCCTCCAGCATGGCGCGGCTGCTCTCCGCCAACTTTACCGGAGCCGGCTTCGTGGTGGGCAATCCACCCAGCGCCGTGATCTTGTTGGCCAGAAACTGGGCGTGGCGTAGCTCATCCGGGATTTCTCCTTCGAAGAATTCCTTCAGCAGCGGTCGATGAATGCCGCTGGCCATGGCCGCATAGGTGGTGTACATCACAATAGCCTGGTACTCGTGGGCCAGGTCTTCGTTGAGTCCCTTGATGAGCTGCTCCCGCGTGATTTCCTTGACTTCCGTTTCCATGGTTTTCACGGTCGGCATGGTTCGCTCAAATTGGTTTATCGTTGGTTTGTTATAGATATGCCCCGTTTTCCATAAAGTTTGCCAGGATTCGCAGGCGTTGCGGAAAGATTACAGGTCCAGCCGGGTCCAGACGGGTGCATGATCTGAAGGCTTTTTTCCTTTGCGTTCTTCCCGATACACACCGGCTTCGACGCAGCGGGAAGCTACCGGAGGCGTGGCCAGCAGATGGTCGATTCGGAGCCCGTCGCCTTTTGGGAAGGCCAGGTTGCGATAGTCCCACCAGGTAAACGGGCCTGGCCCTTTGTGGTGAAGGCGGATCAAATCGACCAGCCCCCAGTCGATCAGTTTGCGGAAAGCTGCCCGCGCCGCTTCATGAAAAAGTACGCTGTCGGCCCACTTTTCGGGAAAAGCGACGTCGTGGGGCTCCGGGGCCACATTGAAATCGCCGGCCAGTAGCAGCGGCATCTCGGGAGAAACCGCTCGCTCCAGATAGGTGCGCAGGCGCTCGAACCATTGAAGCTTGTAGTTCCAGGCATCGGACCCGACGGTCCCTCCGTTGGGCGCATAGACGCTGCATACAACAAGGTGCTCGCCGCACCGCGCCTGCAGAAAGCGGGCTTCCTGCTCGCCGTCAAAGCCGCGTCGCACGTCCTGCAAGGGCAGCCGGCTCAGAATGGCCACGCCGTTGTAGGCCTTCTGTCCGAAGACGGCCAACTCGTAGCCGCGCGCACGAAACGGATCGGCCGGGAAGTCGGCCTCGACGACTTTGGTCTCCTGCAGGCACACGATGTCGGGTTTCGTGCGATCCAGCCACTGCAGCACCCGCTCCAGACGGGCCCGGATAGAGTTGACGTTCCAGGTGGCGACGATCATTAAACGTGCTCGGGTTGTCCATACCAGCTACGCAGGCCGCGCGCACGGGCTTCGTTGGCCACTTGCTGCGCGACGGCTGGCTCGGTGAAAACGCCGAAAAGGGCCGAGCCGGATCCTGAAAGTGCCGCATAGACGGCTCCGGCATCCAGCAGCCACTGCTTCAACGCGGACAGTTCCGGATACCGGGCAAACAGCGGTGCTTCGAAGTCGTTCACGAGCGCCTGTCGCCAGCGTTCCGGGTCGTTGGTGCACACCAGTTCCACGAGCGACGTCCTGCGATCGCTGCAGGGTTGCACCAGCCGGTATGCCTCGGCTGTGGCGATGTGGAGCGGCGGGACCACCACGGCCAAGTAAAACGGAAACCGATAGTCGGAAAGCGGCTGCAACCGCTCACCGCGTCCGGTGGCAAGCGCAACCGGGGTCGCCAGCAGAAAAAACGGCACGTCCGAACCGAGCGCAGCGGCCAACCCGTGCAACACGTTCGGGGCCAGCGATTGATTCCAGGCACACAGCAGTAACCGCAAGGTAGCGGCCGCATCGCTCGAACCGCTGCCCAATCCGGCCCCGTAGGGTACCCGTTTGTCCAGATGCAGCCGTCCCGTCGGCAGCCGCTGCAGCAACCGGGCCAGATCTTGGGCAGCCCGCACGCACAGGTTGCGCGCATCGGTGGGCAGCGTCGGATCGGAACAGGTAAATGCAAAGAATTCACTGGGCCTCCACGTCAGCCGATCGGCCCACGGAATACGCAGCAGCACGGTTTCAATGTCGTGATAGCCATCCGGCCGGCGACGAAGCACCCGAAGTCCCAGGTTGATTTTGGCCGGGGCGTCTTCTGTCCGACTCGTTACCAACAACTTGCGTGCTAATTTCGTTGCTTCCGATAGCGGTTTGTCGTAGCTTTCCGACATCAAACGCTTACCTGCCTGCCCGTTGCCTATCGCATACGCTTTGCTACAAGTTACGTAGCTATCCCTTAACGTGAAGCGAAGTTTGCGCTATGCACCGGTGTGGTCTAATCGGGGTGTTGCTGTGGCTATTTAACAGCATGCTCTATGCTCAAGAGTTCCCTCAGGGGCAACGCGAGGGAACCTCATTACCGCTACAGCAACTGCTGCAACGGCAGTTAGTGCAGCCGGCGGAAGGCGTTGCGCTGGAAGGGCCTGTTGATACAGCAACTTATCGGGTAGGCCCTGGCGATGTGCTGACCGTCATGATCGGTGGCGCTTTTGGGAAGACGCTCCAGGCCGAGGTGTCGGCAGAAGGCAAGCTGGTGCTGGCTGAACTGGGCACCCTGACCGTAGCCGGGAAGACGCTGGCGACCGTTCGCGACTCAGTGCGGCACTTCCTACGTCCCCATTTTGCTCAGGTGCCGATCGACGTTGTGCTGAGCCGTCCCCGTTCGTTTTATGTGCACATTACCGGCGCTGTCCCCAACCCAGGGCGCGTGCGCACGACCGCGGCGGCGCGGGTCAGCGATATTGTTGAACAGGCTTTCGCGCCACCTGCCGACATCCCATCTATGGCTCCCCCTGAAGCAGCCACTGAAACGCCCGTGGTACCGCCTGCCCCGTTTCTCCGCACGTACCGTACAGATGCCTCAAAGGACTTCATGCCGGCACTTCGTAATGTATTGCTGCACCGGGCCGACGGAACGACGCTGCGCATTGACCTGCTCCAATATTACACAACAGGCACGCTCACGCACAATCCTTATCTGCTGGATGGCGACGTCGTTGAAGTGCCGGCGTTTCATCTGCAGCGCGATGCAGTCACCGTGCAGGGACTAATTCCCTATCCGGGGACCTACGACGTGCGTCCCGATGACACGTTACTGGACCTTCTGGCAGTTGCAGCAGGACCGGATGGTCTGCGCCGCATCAAGGAAGTGCGTCTTGTTCGTCGGCCGACTGCCCCAGACACCGGCACCGTTGCACAGTTGATTGCACTCGATACCCTACGGACACATCCAGAGCGCGCGCCATCGCTTCGGGCAGGTGATCGGATTATTGTCATCCCCACGGAAACGGCCACGGCAGCGGCCTATGGCTTCGTTCGCTATCCCGGGACGTACCCAATTGAGCACGGAAAAACCACGGTGCGCCAGCTGATTGAACTGGCCGGAGGGCTCCTTCCGGAAGCCAATCCTCGGGTGGCCTATATCGAACGCACGCGATCTTTTTACTTCAAGGGCACTGCCCAGGCAACCGATCTGGATTTCTTTGGTCGATCCTATCTGCATCAATCCTTACAGGCCAACCGGGTTGTGGTCAACGTTGCAGACATTCTGGAAGGGAAGGCCCCTGACTTTCCGCTCTATGACGGCGATCGGGTGATTATTCCAAGAGATGAACAAACTGTCTTTGTGACCGGCCATGTGGCCAGACCAGGCTACATCCCCTACACCCCCGGCCAGCCTGTTCTTTACTACATTGCGCAGGCTGGAGGACTGGGCCCCCAACCCCGTTCCATTTACGTCTTTGATGCAAGTACCGGCCAGGTCCGTCAGGGCTTGGACGCCCCAGTTTACTCCGGAGATACTATTTTTGTCGATCGAGAGCCGGCAGCCGACACGCCGGAAGTCGCGCAGCTCGTGCTGAACGACCAGATCTCTCGCCGGCAGCATCGTATCCTGACCTTTCAGACCATCCTTACCGGAATCTCTACCATCGTTGGCATCGTTACCGCCTATGCCGCCATCACACGTTGACGGCTCCATGACGACCCGGCCTACGACAGACAGCCAGCAGGAACGCGCCTGGGATGCGCTGCGTCGGCTCTACCGCGCCCGCCGCCTGATCGCCGGGGTCACGGCGGTTGCTGCCATCAGCGCTGTAATCTTCAGCCTGCTGCTGTCCAACTGGTACCGGGCCACCGCACGGGTGCTCCCCCCGGCCAGCGGCGGACTCAACCCGCTGGCCTATCAGCTGCTGGGCAATCTGCCCGGCGTCTTGGGCAATATCGTGGGCGGAAGTAGCACAGCCGGCTACGAGCGCTACCTGAGCATCCTCTCCAGCCGCACGATGTACGAGCGCTTGGTGGATCATTTCGACCTGGTGGCGGTCTACGGACTGGCGGATAAAAAACATCCCCGAGAGGCAGCCATCGAAGCGCTGCGTGATAACGTTTCGTTCGATGTCGATCCGGACTTCGAGTATCTGGAAATCTCTGTGCTCGATCGCGACCCACGTCGCGCGGCCGATATGGCCAATTTTATGGTGGCAGAGCTCAACCGCATCAACGCCGACCTGCTGACGCAGAGCGCCCGGCGCTATCGCCAGTACGTCGAGCAACGCTATCACGAAGCATTAGCCCGGCTCGATTCGGTGCTCGATGCCCAGCAGGCATTCCACGAGCAATACGGCCTGTTCGATCTGGAAGCGCAAGCGCGGGGTTTTTTGGAATATATGGCCACGCTGCGCGCCGAAGCCCTCCAGACCGAGATGCAGTACGAAGCGCTCCGCGCACAGTTTGGCGACAACAACCCACAGGTGCGCGTGCTGGCCGATATGAAGGCGACGGCCGAACGGCGCTACCGGGAAGCCCTTGAAGGCCAGGAGCGTCTGCTGCCCGTCCCGCAGCAGGAAATCCCCTCGGCCCTGCGCCAGTACTTCGACCTGGAGCGTGAGCGTCTGATGCAGACGCGCATTCTGGAAGTGCTGGCTCCGCTTTACGAGCAGGCCCGCTTCGAAGAGGAGCGCCGCGTCGAAGCCGTGCAGGTGGTCGATCCGGCCGTACCACCCGTCAAGAAAGCCTGGCCCCGCCGCTCGCTCATTGTGCTGGGCATCACGCTGGCGGCCTTTGCGCTGGCCGTGCTGTTCGTACTGGCGCATGGCTGGTGGCAGGAGCAGCGCGAACTGCTGGACCAGCACGTCCTCCGACACCCGAGCGTGGCCGCCCCGCAGGTAACTTCTGGCGAGACGGAGTAACTTCTCTGCGGTTGCTTCGTATTTTCTGAAGTCGGCTTTTCCTGTCCACGCAACCGGAAACGGGCTATGTGGCTGCTCCTACTCTTCGGCCTGCTGCTCGCGCCGCAACCCGACTCGACGCGCGACGAAACCCTGCCGGGCCTGCACCTGCGCCCATCGGTCTGCGAGGAATTCTGGGAATTGGACTGCCGCCGGCCGCGACCGCTGGATGCCTTCGCGGGCGATTTTCCTCATCGCTGGCCTTTCCGTGAAACGGCCCTGTACCGCTCGCTGCCGGGCCTTCGCTACAACCGGGTAGAAGGGCCGGTGCTGGGCCTGGGCACCGAGCCGCTGGAATGGACCGAATACGACCGCGTACGCCTGGTCGGTCAGTTGGCCTATGCCTTCGCGCTGCGCCGCTGGCGCTACGAAGTCGGCGCTGAAACGGTACTCAATCCGGCCCACAGCGAGGCGTTCTACCTCAAGCTGGGCGGCGGTTACTACCGCACCACACGTACCGATGACCTGTGGAAGACCGCCCCGCTGGAAAACACGCTGGCCGCCTTCTTCTTCGGCAACGACTTCTATGCGCTCTACTATGAAACAGAGGGCTGGCAGCTCTATGCTGTGCAACGCCTGACACGCTACGCGCAACTGGGCCTGGGCTTCCGCGCCGAAGATCATCGGGCGCTGCCCCAGAAAACCCGATGGGCGATGTTTGACCACCAGGCCGCCGAAGTCAACCTGCCCGCCTACGAAGGCCGCCGGCAGGCCGTTGTGCTGACATTGGACGCCGGACGCATCCTGGCCTACAGAGATCTGCCGGCCGGCTGGGCGCTGCGATTGCAGGCAGAACTGGGACGCAACTTAGGCGGTGATTTCTCCTACAACCGCTACGTGGCCGATGGACGCCTCTACCTGCCTACCGGCCGACATAGCCGCCTGAACCTGCGCCTGCGTGGCGGTTGGGCCGACGACACGACGCCTATCCAACAGCAGTTCTTCCTGGGCGGTATCGGCTCGGTGCGTGGCTATACCCAGAATGCGCACCTCGGCACGCGTATGCTGCTGGGCAATGCCGAACTGGTCGTTCAGGGCATCTCGCTGATGTCCGGCAAGGTGATTGAGGATCTGGCCTTTCTGGCATTTGTAGATGCTGGATGGGTCAATGCCTCCGGTTCCGACGCTTTTCGGGCGCAGGACCTGTTGAGCGCGGCGGGTATCGGGCTTGGCTTTGACAAAGGGCGAAGCGTGCGCCTGGAGCTGGTCTGGCCGTTGCGCGACCTCGGTCAGGGCTATCGGCCTTCGCTCTGGTTCCGCATCAGCCCGGCGTTTTAACCATTCCCGGTGCTGGCCTGATAGACCGATCGCAGAAGGGTTATCGCACGTTAATAAAAAACCGCCGCCATCAGGCGACGGGGCTAGTGGGCCCTAGTGGATTCGAACCACTGACCTCTCGCGTGTGAGGCGAGCGCTCTAAACCGCTGAGCTAAGGGCCCGTTTTTTAGGCGTCCTATAGTACGACGTTTTATTGGCGTCTGTCAAGGTACTCCATGGCTTCTTTGCACGAAGCGCATGGTCTGGAGCGTGTCGTAATGAATCGGTGCACGGGCCTTTCGGTTCCACGCGGCCGACAACGCCCAATCAGGTTGATGAGAACCTGGCAACACCAAACGCTCGGCACGCACCAGTGCAAGCGCTTCGAGCCGAAACGCAGGCATAGGCTCCGATCTGGCCGCCTGCACCACGACCCTGGACACTTCCGATCCCTGCTCCATATACAGGAGCAGGCCGGTGCACATGCCCAGGATCACCAGTAGGGCCACTGCCGAGGCCAACACCGTAGCGCTTCGCAACGGCAGGCTCAGGTATTCCAGCGACCGCTGCTCCCGCATCATTTCGTAGGCCAGCCGCTGTCGCAGCCGTGCCTGGAAGCCGTCTGGAGCCCGCAGCCTGCAGGCACCATGCTGGCAGAGCAATTGCCGCGTCCGGCACAGACATTCTACGTGATGCGCCAGCGTTGGGTTGGTGCGCAGGTACTCCTCAAAGACCTGCCGCACGGCCGGATCCATCGTCCCGTCCACATACTCGCACAACAGCTCATCCAAATCGCTGAATGGACAGTCCTGCTCCAGCCGCGATGAGTCGGGATCGTGGTAATCCTCACGCATAGGCCACCAGACGCTGCAAGTTACACCCCTGCTTTTACGCCAAAGGGCCAGCGGGCGTGTTCCCACTGGCCCTTCACTTACGACAACGGTGGTCGTTAGGATTCCTCGGGAATCGGATAAACGTCCTTGAGCAGCGCCTGCAGCTTTGTCCGCCCCCGGTTGATCCGACTTTTCACCGTACCCATCGGTAGACCAGTGATCTCCGCGATCTCCTCGTAAGAGAGTTGCTGCACATCGCGGAGCACCACCACCTCCCGGAATTCTTCCGGGATCTGCTTAAGCGCCTCCTGGATGTAGCGGTCCTGGATCGTGCTTTCGGTGTGCCGGTCTGGAGCGAACGTCTCATCCGGAATCTCGACCTCGTACTCCTCTTCGTCCCGGTTCACAGACTGCAGGGAATATACACGACGCCGCTTGCGTTTCCGATATTCGGAGCGCGCCAGGTTACCGGCAATCGTGTAGAGCCAGGTCGAGAACTTTGCAATCCGGCGGTACGAGTGCCGGTTGCGATACACGCGCATAAAGGTCTCCTGCAGAAGGTCTTCGACTTCCTTCGGATCGCCCAGAAACCGGTACAGGTAGTTAGCCAGCGGATCTTTGTACCGGCTCACCAGGATGTCGAAGGCCTCCACCGTCCCCGCCTGAAACAGTGCCATGAGGTCCTCATCGCTCAAGCGCTGGAGCTCCTCATAGCGCGTCTTGTTTTCCTCGGACGGCAACCGCTGCAGTGCCTCCCTGCGCAACACCACCCGCTCTTTCTGCTGAATGTTCATCGCTAGTCAATCAAGGGTTTGTTTTCTAAGGATCTAAGCCGCCTGTTGCAGCGGCGCCCGACAGGCCACCTGCACCTGCCGGAGCAGCAGGGGCAGCACCAGACGCGGATCGCGCTGGCTCCCCCCTTTCAGCTCCACGTCGGCCGCTAACAGCGCCGCCAGCACGCGCCGGATCGCGTCGCCTCCATACCGGCGGGCGCTCTGTAGATACTCCTGCAGAAAGTACGCCGGCACCCCAATTCGCCCGGCCAGCGCCTGATTCGACAGACGCTGCCCCTGGCAAAGTGTCAGCCTCCAGAGTTTCGTGAAAAAAGTTGTCAGAAACGACACGATCCGGAGCGCTTCGCTACGCGAATTTGATGCATGCAGCAATAATTGTTCCACTATGTAGACTGCGTCTGAATAACGCCCTTCTCCTACGGCCCGTTGCAGCTCGAAGATGTTGTAACTGCGCGTCTGTCCACTGACAGTAACGATGTCATCCAGCGTTAACGTATGGCGCGTGCCTGCGTAGGCGAACAACTTTCGGAGCTCCTGCACACCGGCCTGCAGGTCGGTCCCAACGTACTCGGCCAGGCGTTGCAGCGCTTCGGGCTCAAGCCGGTAGCCTTCGCGTTCAGCGTAGCGGGCCAGCCAGGCGGGCACCTGAGCCGGACGCAGGGGCCGCAACTCGGCCCAGGCGGCATGCTGGCGCAGTGCCCGGTAAGGCTGCGCGTTCAGGTTGGGCTTTCCGCTACAGGCCAGAAAAACGATAGTCTGCGGATTGGGCTGCTCGGCATAGGCCGCAAACAGCCGGTTTTCGCGGAGGCTGTCGAAGTTTCGGACAATCACCACCCGGTGCGACGCCATAACTGGCAGACTCTGGCAGAGCCCCAATACGGCGCGGGCCTCTGTCTCGTCGCCATAGACGATGTCCAGGTTGAACGCCCGCAGCGCCTGCGGCAGCGCGTGTTCGATGAGCAATTGCTGGAGCGTGTCGATCAGGAACGACTCTTCGCCATAGATGAAATATAACGGAACGAAGTTGCCGTGCTGAAAGGCCACCTCCAGCTGCTCGAACGACAGGCCCTCGGTCTGCTGTCCCATCACCCTGTTGGTGCCGCCTCCTTGCTTTTCATTACATCGGCAGAACGCCTACACTTTCTTAAGGATAAGGTAGAAAAACAAGATCCCGGCCACAAGGTCTTGTCAAAATTGCAGGGTTGTTGCATTTAGGCGACCGGACGGGGCCGGCCGGGCAGGTAGGCAGCATGCAGCCGATAGGCCAGCGCTCGCAGCAGCTCGGTGTCGTGTTGGATGATGAAATAGACGTAGCGGTAAAGGTCCCAGGTTTCTTCGCCGCAACGCATCGCCCGCTCCCAGAGCTCTGGAGGCATCTGCCCAAGCAATGCGACCAGCGCGCGACGCGCCTGCTGCAGCCGCTCCAGAATGGCCGGTAGGAGATGGCTGTTCCAGTCCTCAGCCTCCTGCAGCGCGTGGTCGTCTGGCAGCGCCAGCGCTTCGGCCTGTCCGGCCAGCAGTGCCCGGATTGTTGGCAGAAACACCTGCTCGTCAGCCGCAGCCAGCATACCATAGGTTTCCCGCAGCGAGGGCTCCTCGGGGAGTGGTCGTGCCGTCTGCAGCGGCTCGGGCATCAGGTCAATGACCTGCCGCAAGGCTTCGATCTCTCGCAGCAGATGGGCCAGCTGATCAATCAGCGCGGCGCGCAGTTCGGCGTCGTCCTGAAGCTTTCCGGACATGTCACCCTTCAGCCCGCACGCCACCCCACGACCGCTCTGCCGCGACCGGCTCCTCAGGTCGCAGGTGGGTGCGCTTGAGTTCTTCCATCCCTTCTTTTTCCAGCAGCCACTTCAGGAACGGTCGGTCTTTCAGGCTATGCAAATTGTTTTCTTTGCGGAACTCCCAGTGCTGACCGTACTGCGGATTCTTGTAGCACTTGAGCCATTCCAAACGATCCTTCAGGCGCTCGGCCGGTACCAGTAGCTTTTCCAGCCCGAAGATGGCCTCGTCGCGGCTCTGAAACGTCAGATCGTACTCCTTCGACATGATAATAGCCTCTTCGGGACAGACCTCCTCGCAGTAACCGCAATAGATGCACCGCAGCATGTTGATCTCAAACCAGGCCGGCTCGCGCTCTTTCACATCGTCCACCTCACGCGCCTGCATGGAGATGGCCAGTGGCGGGCAGGCCCGGGCGCACAACCCGCAGGCCACGCAACGCGGCCGCCCGTTTTCCTCGACGAGCACCGGCCGCCCCCGGTAGCTGTCCGGTGGATACCACTGTTCGTCCGGGTACTGGAACGTGTAAAGCGGCGCGCGCATCTTGCGCCAAGTGTAGGCCAGCCCCGTCACAACAGCGGGCAGGTAGAGCCGCTCCCAGAAGTTCAGCTTGCGTTCGTTGGGCGAGGCCAGATTGACAGGCTTTCCGGGCATAGGTTGTGCGCGTTAAGTTCATCCGAAGCACCAAATGGTAAACGTCGAAGCAGGCCGCCAGGGTTCGCCATGCGCTACTTTTCCCGGAACACCAGCGTTAGCGGCACGCCTTCGAAGCCAAACGCTGCCCGGATTTGCCTTTCCAGATAACGCCGGTACGGCTCTTTAATGCCTGCAGGATAATTGCAGAAGAACGCAAACACGGGCGGTGCCGTGTCGACTTGGGTTACGTACTTGATTTTCACCGGCCGTCCTCGGTAGGTCGGCGGATGCTGCTGCCGGATGGCTTCCTGCAGCACTTCGTTGAGCTGGCTGGTGGGAATGCGCTGTCGCCGGTTTTCGTAAACGCGCAGTGCTGCTTCAAGCACGCGGTGGATCCGCTGGCGCGTTTTGGCTGAAATGAACACCAGCGGTACGTGTTGCCAAGTCGGAAGCCGGTACCGAATGGCTTCCCCCCATTCTTTCATGGTGTTGGCGTCTTTTTCGACCAGATCCCATTTGTTCACCACCAGCACCATGCCCTTGCGTAGTTCCTCGGCCTGGCGCAGGATGCGGATGTCCTGGGCGGTCAGCCCTTCCGTCGCATCAATCAACGTGATGGCCACGTCGCATGCACGCAGCGCCCGCTCGGTGCGTAGCGTAGCGTAAAACTCGATGTTCTCACGAATGCGGGAGCGGCGGCGCAATCCGGCCGTATCGACCAGCACGATCTCCTGGCCGTAATATTTGAGCACCGAGTGGACGGCGTCGCGCGTGGTGCCGCTGATGTCGGTCACGATCGAACGTTCCTGTCCGAGCAGCGCATTTGTCAGCGACGACTTGCCTACGTTGGGGCGTCCGACGATGGCCAGGCGCGGCCGTTCGTCGGTCGCTGCCTCCCTGTCATGTGCCGGAAGCCGCTTCACCAGCGCATCGAGCAGCTCACCGGTGCCCCGACCGCTCAGGGCACTGATCGGATAGACCTCGGATAGGCCGAGTTGGTAGAAGGTGCCGGCCTCCCAGATGCGTTCGTCGTTGTCAGCCTTGTTGGCCACCACAAAAACCGGTTTGTCCGTGCGCCGCAGAAGTTCGGCCAGCGCGTCGTCCAGATCGGTCACGCCGGTGGTGACGTCCACCATGAACAGAATGGCATCGGCCTCTTCGATGGCAATCTGCACCTGCTCGCGGATTGCCTGCTCGAAGATGTCCGACGAATTGGGTACGTAGCCCCCGGTATCCACCACCGAAAAGTGCACGCCGTTCCATTCGGCCGTGCCATAGACACGATCGCGCGTCACGCCCGGCTGGTCGTGCGTGATGGCTTCGTGCGAGCGCGTCAATCGATTGAAGAAAGTGGACTTCCCGACGTTTGGCCGTCCCACAATTGCAACCAGCGCCATCGTTCCACTCTGCTGCGTTTGGTCCGGCGCGTAGAAGCCCACAGCCGGCGATTTCGTTCCCGCCGTTACCGGCGCCCCCGGTGTTCAAGATGCAAGGCACGGAAGAACATGTAGGCGGCCTCGCCGGTCTCCCGCGTGAAGACGTAGTTGATGCCGGCGCCCACGGCCAAGCCCGCCAGTGGGATGAGTTGGCCCAGCTTGCGACGCGCCAGGTTTTTGACCAACTCGCGGGGCAGGTGCCGGTTCTGCTCACGCACGAAGTCGCGCGTGCGCCCCTGATAGGAAGCCCCTCGTGCCAGGAGCGCAGCCGCCACACTCACCTCCCGCCAGGCTGCCTGTCGGGCCTCGGACGTACCGGCTGCCGCCGCATTGAAAATCGCCAGCACCAGGGGCTGATACGCCGGGTCCTGCACCCGGAAGCCGTAAACCGCGCCGATCTGCTGAATCAACCGCAGGTTGATCCCGAAAAGCAAGGGCACATCGGCCACTGCCAGCGTCAAGCCACCCAGGCCAGTCCCGGCACCCTCGAGGGCAGCCAGCACGGCATGTTGCCCGAAAAAGCTGCGCGCCACCGGATCGAGCCGCTCCAGCGGCTCTGTGCGTAGCGCTTCGATCTGATCTGCCACCACGCCCGCCCTCCGCACGGCCTCCAGCACGTACGGTTCGTTGAAGGTCCAGCCCGCCATGTCGTGCAGCGTCTCTAGAAAGCGGGCCACCGCCGCATCGAGTTGCGCGCGCCAGTCGGCCGGCGTTACGCGCTCGACGAGCCAGTCCACCGGACGCATCGCCCGATCGAAAAGGCCCTGCCACCACGGCCCGTTCGAACGCACCCAGCGCTCGATCTCCCGTCGGGCGGCTTCTTCGTAGGTCAATGGCATGGCACAAACTAATTGGTGTGCATGCGCTGTACGAAATCGGCGGCCCCGGAGTTGCGCTCACCGAATCAGCCAGAGTCCGAGCAGCCCCACCAGGAAGCAGTAGTAGGCAAAATACTCCAGCCGTCCCCGCCGCACCACCTGCAACAGCATCTTGATGGCCGCTATACCCGATACGTAAGCGGCCACAGTCCCGAGAAACAGTGGCATAAGGCCCACGGCTTCGGGCGTGCGCAGCAGTTCAATCCCTTTCAGCAGCGTGGCGCCCAGCACAACGGGCAACAACATGAGAAACGAAAAATCAGCAGCACGCTCGGGTCGTACGTTCTGGTAGATGGCCGCGCAGATTGTGGAGCCCGATCGTGAAATACCCGGCAACATGGCGGCCGACTGGGCCACGCCTACCACGAACGCCTTCAGTGGCGACAGATCGCCGTCTGGGTTCCGCCGCAACCGGGTTAGCACCAGTAGCATACCGGTCACCAACAACATGCCCGCTGCAAAACGCGGATGCTCAAATGTATGCTCGATCCGGTCGCCCAGCATCACATAGACCAGCCCGGTAGGAATCATCGTGATTAGGATCCAGACGGCCAGCCGGAACGGATCGCGCTCTCGGTAGCGTACCGGCCACTCGGCCGGGCGCGGCAGCGCCGTCCACACCTCACCCACGATGGTCCCCACCCGCTTCCGATAAACTGTGAGAATGCTCAGTACCGTCCCGAAGTGCACGAACACCTCGAAGGTCACGCCGCCCGGATTCAGCCCGAGCACATACTGGCCGAGCACCAAATGGCCCGACGACGAGACCGGCAGAAACTCCGTGAGTCCCTGCAGCAGCCCCAGAATCAGTGCTTCCCACCAAGACATGATTTCCGTTTACGTCTTTGCATGAACGGCCTAACTTAATTTCCTAACGCCACCGCCCTTTCGTGCCAGCCACCGGATCGGGTTCTTCAAGAATTTTCCCTCTGCACCGCTTCGGGCGGGCGGGGCGCCACCAGGAGCACTTCCTCCCGCTCGAAGACAACGGTGCCCGGCTCGGCACCACGTGGCTTGCGCACATACTTGCGCGGCACGACCACAACAGGTACCACACTGCTATCCCGCGCTTTGCTGAAGTAGGCCGCCAGCGAAGCAGCCCGCTCGAGTACCTTGCGGCCGGGCTGGCAATTACGGCCAGGCACCCGCAGGATCACGTGCGAACCGGGCACACCACGTGCATGCAGCCATAGATCGTGCTTGCGGGCGTGTTGAAAAGTCAGCGCGTCGTTTTCCCGAGCATTGCGGCCGATCCACGCTTCGAAGCCACTCCCCAGCGGTACACGCCAGAACGCCGGCACGGCCTTCAGTTCCTTGCGGCCGGTTCGACCGATGCCCAGCGCGGCCAGTTCGTCGGCGTGACGTTGCTGGAAAGCCCGTAGCGCCGCCATCGAGTCGATCTGCTCCAACGCGGCCTGCAGCGCCTCCAGCCGGGGAAGCTGCTGCTGGACGTCCTCCAGCCGCTGACAGAGCGCCTCGCGTTCCTGGCGGGCCTGACGGGCACGTTCATAGTAGCTTTGTGCATTCTCGATGGCCGAGCGCGTTGGGTTGAGTGGAATGCGAACAGGCGCCCCCTCGCCGAACCAGTCGGGCAGCTCCACCGCCTCAGCGCCGGCTAGCACCTGATGCGCCTGCGCCATGAGCAGGTGCCCCCAGCGCTCGTATTGCTCGGTCCGATCGGGCGCGGCCAGTGCAGCTTCCAAGGCCTGTTGCTCCCGGCGTCTCCGCTCAACCGCAGCCGCCAACACCTGACAAAGCGGCTCATAAGCCTCCCGGAAGGCCCGCGCGGCCAGCATGCGCCGCACAGCTGCCTGCACCGCCGCATCCACTGAATCGAACGCTTCACAGGGCAGGTGCGCCAGGTGAGCCAGCGGAATCAGCGCAAAGTGCGCCGTCCATCGATCGACCTGGTAAAGGTGGGGTGCCGGATGGGCCAGCGCTGCCTCGAGCGCACGTCCGGCTTCGTAAAGACGCCGAAGGTCCGTCTCAGCACACGCTTCTGGCGACGGTACCTGCACGCCTGACCGGAAGACCGTTTCTTCGGCCAGCAGCGCATCGAACAGCGGAAAGGCCGCCGCCACGGCCTGCGCAAGCGACTTGCGATCGGTTCGCCATCGCGCCCGAAATGCTTCGAACGTACCGACCTCCGGAGCTGGACGTGGCCCCGGGGCCATCTGCCCCCGCCAGGCTTCGTCTTGCTGAAAAGCCGCTCGGGCCCGCCCATCGGGGGCCACCCAGAGCACGTTCGGACGCGGACCATAGAGCCAGCACTGCAACCGGGAGCCGTCGTCCAACTCGAAAAACAGCACCCGGTCCCGCTCCGCAACGCCCACGTCGCGCAGCGTGCGGCCCAGCGCTTCCTTGAATAGCGTGGCGACGTTGCGGCGCGCCCGGCTGTAACCCTCGACGCGAAACACATAGCGAAAGGCGCCCATCGAGAGGCGGACCATCCACTCGGCCTCCGGCCGGGCAAAGGCCAGCACCAGCTCGTCACGCACCTGCGAGAAGACGTCGCCCAGCAGACTACCCACCATTTCGCGACGCCATACATCGGCCAGCGCCTGCAATGTGTAATAGGTAAGCAGCATCCCCGTCCGTAAACGGTTCGGCCGCGTGAACGGCCAAGCGCGAAGCGGGATCCTATCTGCGTCGCTGGCGACGCTCAGCCGCTACCGAAAGCCCCCAGATCAGCGCCCAGGCAACAGCCATCCACCACCAGCGCCCTATCAGCAGGGCAAGCACGTTGATACCGTAGAGCACATGAAACAGCACGTCAGGCGCACGGCGCTGCATGCGGGGTAGGTGCGGCGCCACCACCAGTGCACCCAGCTTGAGGAGCAGCATAAGCGGCGTATAGAGGAGCACGATCCATCGCGCCCAGGACAGCGCTGGAACTGCAGCCAGCACGATCACCACTGTAACAACGAAGTCCAGCAGCGCTTCTTTGAGCCAGTGCCCCATGGCTCGCATCGAATTACTCTATGCCTGCAATATCGCTTATTTCGATCGGCGGTAAAGCGCCCCACCCGCTTTTTTCCTGTTCTTCCACATCGCGCCACGTTGCACCATACTGCCGGAATCTCGATTTTTCAGCGTGTCATCCGAACCATCCAGGTAGTAATGATGAAAGCACGCCTCAAGTACGTCGAAGGCCTCACTTTCATTGGACAGGCCGGCTCCGGCCACTGGACCGTGCTCGATTCCGGGTATGGCGGACGTCCATCCGCTGCCACCAGCCCGATGGAAATGGTATTGCTGGCACTCATGGGCTGCTCGGCCATGGACGTCGTCTCGATCCTGGAGAAAATGCGCGCACCGTTTGTCGATCTGCAGGTGGAAGTGGAAGCCGACCGGGCCGAAACCCATCCGCGCGTCTACACGCGCATTCATCTGACCTACCGCGTCTTCGGACGCAACCTAAAACCCGAGCAGGTGGCCCGCGCCGTGCAACTCTCGCAGGAGAAGTACTGCTCCGTTACCGCCATGCTGCGCCCTACCGTGCCCATCTCCTATGAAGTCTGGATCGAAGACTCGGAAACTGGTGAGCGACGGGCCGTAGCTGCTCAGAAGCCGGACGACACGCCCGCTTCAGGGTGACCGCTTCCCATCCAAGCTGACGAAGCCATCCATCCCGATCAAACGCCTCACGTCGGGCATGCCTGGCCTCAACCTGAGACCGGAAGCAGACAGCCAACCCGCACCGGCGTGTTTGCCGACAGGAAATGCTTGTGCTTGTTCCTTCAAGAAAGGTCTGCATTCTTTCTCTGCTATTTGGAAGAACACAAGTCCGATTGATTCAGGCAGGCGCAACGCCGCGTTGCAAACGCTCCCAAAGAATCATTCCGGCTTTCTGGACGCTGCGCAGGTAGAAGACGGCCCGGAGCGTAGCTTTCCATTCTGGCGAAAGGTCTCCGTGTCGTCCCTTGCGGGCCAACCGATCGCGCTGGGCATGGTAGAGTGCAAGGGCGGCCGCCACCGAAATGTTGAAGCTCTGCGTGAAGCCTACGATTGGGATCACGCTCCGGGCGTCGGCCATCGCCAGCAGCTCGCGCGAGACGCCTTCCACTTCGTTGCCAAACACCAGCGCTGTCGGTACCGTAAAGTCGAACGTATCGATCGGATCGGCTTGTTCCAGCGTCGTGGCAACGACCCGGTAGCCGGCCGCCTTCAGCGCAGGCACAGCCTCGGCCACTGTTGGCCACGCCCACACGTCCAGCCATTTGTCAGCGCCCTGGGTAGTGCGCTCAGACGTTTTGTATTTCTTCACCTGGCCCTTGATAATCCCAAAGCCCTGATACCCCAGGGCCTCGGCCGAGCGCATAACGGCACTGACGTTACCTGTGTTGGCCAATCCCTCGACGACCGGCACCACCGTGTAAGTGCGCCCTTCAAGAACCTGCTCAATCCGCTGTTGGCGACGCTCGGTGACGTAGGGCCGCAGCCACGCAACAATCGCATCCGGCGAAACGTCCTGCAACCGCGCCACCAGCACACCGGGATCGGGTAGATGACTCTGCCGGGCCGCCGTCCGAAAGACCTGCACCAGCTCCTGTTGCAACCGCGCTTCCGGTGTCTGCAGCATCGTTCGGTAAAAATGCGTTATGAGTCTTATCCCAGCCGTCTTCTGCCGCTCTGGGCTGCACACCCGCGAGCGGGTGTGCCGTAGATTAAGGCCATCCTTTTCAAAAAAACAAACGGAAAACGCGTTATGGAGCTTCAGGATAAGGTAGCCGTCGTCACGGGCGCCAGCAGCGGACTGGGCCGGGCTTTTGCGATTGCGCTCGTGCAAAAAGGCGCATACGTGTACGGACTGGCCCGGCGCGTCGAGCGCCTGAACGCGCTACGCGACGAACTGGGCCCACGCTTCCACCCGATTGCCTGCGACGTGACACGACCCAACGACGTCGAGGCAGCCTTTCAGCGCGTGATCCGCGAAGCCGGCCGCCTGGACATCCTGATCAACAACGCAGGGCTGGGCAAAATGGGGCCGGTCGATGAGCTATCGCTGGAAGACTGGGATGTGCAGATGAATACGAACCTGCGTGGTGTTTTTCTCTGCACGCGCGCGGCTGTGCCCCAAATGAAAAAACAGAATGCCGAGTCCGGCTTCGGCGGCCACATTATCAACATTGCCTCAGTGGCTGGCCTGATCGGCAATCCCAACCTGAGCGCTTACAACGCTACGAAGTTCGGTGTACGGGGCTTCAGCGAGGCCATCATGAAGGAGCTGCGCGACCACGGCATCAAAGTGACCTGCGTCTATCCGGGCTCAGTTGCCACCGAGTTTTTCGAAGTGTCCGGCATGCGCGGAGCCGATCGCCCCGTCACGCCCGAACAGTTAGCCCAGACCGTCCTGCACGTTCTAGAGACCGACGACAACTACCTAATCTCTGAGGTCGTCATCCGGCCACTACGGCCCCGGTGATAAGAAAGCGGTGGGGTCCGGCTTGGACCCCACCGCCGTTTCTACTGGAGCCGCTCACGTTTACTTTTCGGCATTTTCCGCTTCCGCAATTTTTTGCGGCATAGGGTTTGGCGGGCAGGGCTTTGTCTACAGAAGCAAATCGTTTCGCCATCAAAGCCGCCTTATGCGCCTCGGAATTCCTGCATTTGTCGTGCTGTTCGGGTTGGGGACTGCTATGAGCGTCGCGGCCCAGTGTCCGGACACGAGCGGATGGGCGGCCATCGCCCGGGCAACCCGGGCCGATCATCAGCGGATGCTGGCGCTGCTCGGTATCGATCGGCTGCGACCCGGCCCTTCGCCTCAGGAAGCCAATGCCGACGAATCCAGGGTACCCCCCTACACGTTGCCTGATCCGCTGGTCACCTTCGACGGCCGGCGCATCACCACACCCCAGGAATGGTGGGAGGTGCGTCGCCCGGAAATCGTCGCGGCGTTCGACCGTGAGGTCTACGGCCGCGTGCCGCCCGACGTGCCTCCGGTGCGCTGGGAAGTGACCAGCGTCACCCGTACGGTGCAGGATTCGATCCCGGTAGTTGTCAGGCAACTGGTAGGCCATGTGGACAACAGCGCCTACCCGGCCATTGAGCTACACATCGACATGAGGTTGATCACGCCGGCCGAGGCCGACGGGCCGGTGCCGGTGATCCTGCACTTCAGCTTTATCTGGCCGGCCTGCATACGGCCGCCCGCTACGCCTCCCGGTCAGCGCACCTGGCAACAGCAGGTGCTGGCGCGGGGCTGGGGCTACGCCGAGCTTTACCTGACCAGTTACCAGGCCGACCACGGCGCGGGACTGACTGAAGGGATCATCGGGCTCACGAATCGAGGTCGGCCGCGCAGTCCGGACAACTGGGGTGTGTTGCGCGCCTGGGCTTGGGGTGCTAGCCGGGCACTGGATTACTTTGAGACCGACCCCGACGTCGACGCCCGACGCGTGGGCATTGTGGGACTTTCGCGTTTTGGCAAGGCAGCGCTTGTGGCCATGGCCTACGATCAGCGGTTTGCAATCGGCCTGATCGGCTCCTCGGGAGCTGGCGGCGCCAAACTGCTCCGCCGTGTCTTCGGCGAACAGGTGGAAAATCTGGCCTCGTCCGCTACGTATCACTGGTTTGCCGGCAATTTTCTCAAGTACGCCGGTCCGCTGACGCCCGACGACCTGCCCATCGATGCGCACCTGTTGATTGCGCTGGTGGCCCCGCGGCCACTGTTCATCGGGGCTGGCAATCCCGAAGTGGAAGGGCATTGGGTGGATGCTCGGGGCACGTTTCTGGCCGCTGTCCACGCCGAATCGGTGTATCGGCTGCTGGGGAAAGTCGGCCTGGGAACCGACGTCATGCCGTCCGTCGGCGAGCTGCTGGCCCGGGGCGAGATCGCCTTCCGCATGCACGAGGGCGGCCACACAAATGACCCCAACTGGCCCTATTTTCTCGAGTTCGCCAGCCGTTACTTTGAGCCAAATCGAACCGAGCGATGAAATTGCTGCGCCTTGTTGCTGTCGTCTGCGTACTGCTTGCAGGCTGTCGCTCCGACGATTCGCCCGATGCGTCCTCGCCGGCAGCGGTCTGGGTGGGCACCTGGGCCACAGCGCCCCAGCTTGTGGAGCCACACAACATGCCGCCTCCGCCCGGTCTGGCCGGCAATACGCTGCGCCAGATCGTGCACGTCTCGCTGGGAGGCAATCGCCTGCGCGTGCGCTTTTCCAACGAATATGGCACGACGCCGATGGTGCTGCAGGCGGTGCATCTGGCCGACGCCCGAGAAGGGAGCACCATTGATCCGGCTACCAATCGGATGCTCACCTTTGGCGGCCGACCTTCAGTGACCATCCCGCCGGGCCAGACTGTGACGTCTGATCCGCTTGCCTATCCGCTGCGACCGCTGTCGAACGTGGCAATCACCATTTACTTTGGCGAAGTGCCGGCTGAACTCACCGGTCATCCCGGCTCACGCACGACTTCATATCTGCAGGAGGGTAACGCTGTCGATGCCCCAGAAATGCCTGATGCGGTTACGTTCGAACGCTGGTACGTGATCAATGGAATCGATGTGGTGGCGCCGGAGGCCGCCGTGGTGGTCACGCTCGGCAACTCGATCACCGACGGGCGTGGTTCGGGCACGAACAAGCAGAATCGCTGGCCAGACGAGTTGGCCCGGCGTCTACAGGCCGATCCACGTACCCGGCACGTGGGCGTCGTGAATATGGGGATCGGCGGCAACTGTGTGGTCCGGCAATGCCTGGGACCGTCTGCGCGAGCACGCTTTGCCCGGGACGTACTCCACCAGCCGGGCGTGCGCTGGGTGATCGTTTTCGAAGGCATCAACGACATCGGCGGCGCCGAAGGCGGTCTGGAAGGGGCGCTGGCTGTTGCCGATTCGCTCATTGCTGCTTATCGTTGGATGATCGAACAGGCCCATGCCCGCAGCCTACGTATCTACGGCGCCACGCTGCTACCCTTCGAAGGCGCTTTTTACCACACACCCGAGCGCGAGCAGGCCCGCCAGCGCGTGAACGAATGGATCCGCACCAGCAGGGCGTTCGATGCAGTGATCGACCTGGATGCAGCGCTACGCGATCCGGCACATCCCGGCCGCCTGCATCCCAACTGGGACACGGGCGACCATCTGCATCCCAACGAGGCCGGTCATCGCCGCATTGCCGAAACCATCGACCTAACGCTGTTCATGCCCCCTTGAAATGATACGGTGCGGTAGCTGCACCTGTAGCAATTCGCTTTTTCCGGCGACCATGCGTATTTTTGGAGAAGCTTAAGGAAAGGCGATCCAACCGAAAGTACGCAATGGAACGTCGGCGCTTTCTGAAAAAGGCTGCGCTGGGTGCGGCGGCCACGGCCGTGCTGGCAAGCTGTAGCAATCAGCAGACGAACGAAGGCGGTGCGCCCGCCGTGCAGACGCTACCCCGCCTGCGCTGGCGGCTGGCGTCGAGCTTCCCACGTGGGCTCGATACGATCTACGGTGCAGCCGAAGTGCTGGCCGAACGGGTGCGGGAGCTGACCGATGGTCGCTTCGAAATCCGTGTCTATCCGGCCGGCGAGCTGGTGCCCGGCCTCCAGGTGCTCGACGCTGTGCAAAACGGCACCGTCCCGCTCGGCCATACAGCCAGCTACTACTTCATCGGCAAGCATCCGGCGCTGGCCTTCGACTGCACCGTGCCTTTCGGGCTGACAGCCCGTCAGTACAATGCCTGGTTGTTCGAGGGGGGCGGCTTGAACCTGCTGCGCGAGCTGTTTGCTGCGTTCAACATTGTAAACCTGCCCGGCGGTAACACGGGCGCACAGATGGGCGGCTGGTTCCGACGCGAGATCAACAGCCTGCGCGACCTGCGTGGGTTGAAGATGCGAATTCCAGGCATAGGCGGCCGGGTGATGAGCGAAATGGGCGTGACCGTTCAGGTACTGGCCGGCGGAGAGATCTATCCAGCCCTGGAACGTGGCGCCATCGATGCTGCCGAATGGGTTGGTCCCTACGATGACGAGAAGCTGGGTTTCCATAAGATCGCGCCATACTACTACTACCCGGGTTGGTGGGAGCCCGGCCCGGCGCTAACCTTCTACGTGAACCGCCGCGAATGGGAGCGACTGCCTGCCCTTTATCGCGAAGTGCTTTGGACCGCTTCGCAAGAAGCATCGCAGGCGATGCTGGCGCGCTATGATGCGCGTAATCCGGCGGCCCTGCAACGCCTGCTTCAGGCTGGCGTGCAACTCCGACGCTTTCCGGACGATATGCTGCGCGAAGCTGCCCGCATCACCGAAGAACTGCTCGGGCAAGAACGCGACCCGCTTTACCGAAAGATCTATGAGTCCTACCGACAGTGGCGGGCGCAGAGCTATCGCTGGTTTGGAACGGCAGAGCTGGCCTATGCGCAGTTTGCTTTCTCGCTTCCATCTTTTTTAGCAAGCTGAGCTATGTCTCGCTGCGTCTGCGTCTTTTGCGCAGCCAGCCAGCGGGCTGAACAGGTAGGCGAGCGCCTGGCGCGGGCTTGCTATGCGCTGATTTACGGCGGTGGCGACGTCGGCTGCATGGACGCGCTGGCCTGTACATCAGCATGGCGAGTACGTTGTGGGTGTCATCCCCGAAGCACCCCAGGTCCGTGAAGGTATCGCCTACAAACTGGCCGACACGCCTGGCGCGGCTGGGCCTGCATCCTGTCGCGCACCATTTCGAAGCGGCTCAACGCACGATCCACCGGACCATTTCCGGAAACAGAATAAGCAATAGCAGACCGACGATCTGAATTAGAATAAACGGTACAGCGCCTCGGTAGATATGGGCGGTAGTCAGCTCGGGCGGCGCTACGCCTCGCAAATAGAATAGCGCAAACCCAAAGGGCGGCGTCAGAAACGACGTCTGCAGATTCATCCCCACCATCACTCCAAACCAGACCAGATCGATACCCAGGGCCCGGGCGGCCGGCACCAGCAGCGGCAGAATGATGAAGGCGATCTCAAAAAAGTCGATGAAGAAGCCCAGGATGAAAATGGCCAGGTTGGCTACGATCAGAAAGCCGACGATGCCTCCGGGCAGATTTGTCAGCAGCTCTTCGATCCAAATATCGCCGTAAAGACCATAGAAGACCAGCGAAAAGGCTGTTGAGCCGAGTAGCAAAAAGACGACCATGGTGGTCAGGCGGGCCGTTTCATCCATGGACGCCCGCAGCGCCTTGAACGAAAGCCGCCGATTTAGCAGCGCCAGCACCACCGCCCCGACGGCGCCCAGCGCCCCGGCCTCAGTGGGCGTGGCAATGCCGGCAAAGATGCTGCCCAGCACGAGCAGGATGAGTACCAGCGGCGGAAGCATGACGAGCACCACACGGCGGGCCAGTTCGCTTCCCGGCACGTTTCGGACCGAACGCGGTAAGGCCGGTGCAGCTTTCGGCCTGAAAAGCGCTACACCTGCTGCATAAAGCGCATAGAGTCCGGCCAGCACCAGGCCAGGCACAAGCGCCCCCAGGAACAGATCGCCCACCGACACACCGAGCTGATCGGCCAACACAACAAGCACCACACTCGGGGGGATGATCTGGCCCAGTGTGCCGGAGGCCGTTATGATCCCAGCCGCCAGCTCCTTCGAGTAGCCATAGCGCAGCATAACTGGCAGCGAGATCATACCCATGGCCACCACTGACGCCCCGACGACACCCGTAGCAGCGGCCAGCAACGTGCCCACAAACACGACGGCCAACGCCAGTCCGCCCCGCAGCGGCCCGAACAGCATCCCAATCGTATGCAACAGGTCTTCGGCCAACCGAGATCGCTCCAGCACCGTGCCCATGAAGATGAAAAACGGCACAGCCAGCAGCACGTAGTTCGACATGATCCCGAAAGCCCGATCGGGCAGCGCAAAAAGCAAGCTCCAGTCGAAATAGCCCAATGCCACACCGATCCCGGCAAAGATCAGCGCTGTGCCCCCCAGTGCAAAGGCCACAGGATAGCCCGAAAAAATGAACACCAGCGCCGTAAGAAACATCAGCGGAGCCAGCCAGTCGCCGCTCATACCAACACGCTCGTTATGTGTCCAAGCAATTCATACCAGTGGCTCCGCACCCACATAGGTAGTCCCATTCTTCCGTTTACGTCCTGACTTTATGGCAAAGCTGGCCCAAATTATAACCGATACGACACACCCAACGCAAGTTGATCAGCCCCCTCGTACCACCTGCATCGGTCGTGCTCGTGCGAATATGGACACAGCGACCTCTACACCATGCCCAGACCGTCCCACTGCGGCTCCGTTTCCTGCTGGCGAAGTTGTGCAATCTGATGGATCAACCAGGAAATACCCTGCAGCCCTAAAAGCATAAAGGCAACAGGTAGCATTGTCTTTAGAGGATAACGAGGGAGCCCGCCTGGATCCGGCGACACCTCTTGCACGGTCCACGAATTAATCACCCAGCCCCATGAAACCCACAGCACCAATCCGCAGAAAGGCAGCAGGAAAAGCACGGTACCCAGTAGGTTGATCCAGGCACGTACTCGAGGTGAAAGGCGGCCGAAAAACACATCCACACGCACATGTGCATCCCGCTGCAATGCGTAAGCCCCTCCCAGCAAAAACACCAGGCTAAAGAGGTACCACTGTAGCTCGATGTAAAAATTCGAACTCAGCCCGAGTCCGGTGTGGCGATCCAGGTAACGTACTACGGCATTATAGGCACCGACCAGTACCATGAGCAGGATCAACCAGTACGCCACACGTCCCATCCACAGATTAACCCGATCGATCGTGCGCGCCAGTTTCAGCCACCCGTTCATGACGATCAACGCCTTTGGCTTTATTACCTTTGCAATCTATAGAAAAGCCCCTACAAAAGGGGCTTTTCTGTACACCGTTTGCATGGCTATTGCGCCGGTGCGTCCCAGGTCAGGATGTCCTTTTCCGACTTGGGTCGGTTGCGCCAGGCCTCGGCATCGGGCAGCGGCCCCTTTTTCTCAGTGATGTTGTAGCCCATGGCCTTCCACTGCTCAGCCAGATACCGATTCCACTCAATGTAATGTTGCCACTCCTCCGGCACCTCATCGTCCGGATAAATAGCCTCGACCGGACAGGTCGGCACGCAGGCGTTACAGTCGATGCATTCGTCTGGATGAATCACCAGAAAATTCGGCCCTTCGTAAAAGCAATCGACCGGGCAGACTTCTACGCAATCGGTGTACTTGCAGTTGATGCAGGGCTCACAGACAACGTACGGCATGACGACCAGCGTTCGGAGTTAACGGATCCAATTGGAATATACGGTGTACGGGATTGCGTGTGCTACCGATTTTTGCAGGCAAACGACTTTTTTCAACCGTCGGAGTTCCTCCTGGGTCGTGTTCGTAATTTTGTTTATCAGCCAGACAATCTGTAAAACCCATGAAAGAGACCATTCGCACGATAGCGCTCATCGCACACGACGGGAAGAAGGCCGACATGGTGGCCTTCGCCATGCAGCATCGCGACCTGTTGGCCCGCTTCGAACTGGTAGGTACCGGCACAACCGGTAAGCTGCTGGAAGAAAAGGTAGGCCTCCGCGTACGACGCTTTCTTTCGGGACCGCTGGGCGGTGACGTGCAGATTGCTGCGTGCGTGGTTACCGGCGACATTCATGCCGTGTTTTTCTTCGTGGATCCGCTCGACAAGCATCCACATGATCCCGACATTCAGACGCTCATGCGGGCCTGCAATGTGCATAACGTACCGCTGGCCACCAACCCGGCCACCGCGCACTACATTTTGACCAGCCAGGCCCTGCAGAGCGTCGAAGCTGACGCAACCAACGCGTCGTCCGGCACCTGACTTCACGCGAACAGGCTACCCGTGCGGGCTGGCGGGGTCAGGCCGAAATGCTGATAGGTCCGCGCCGTCGCCACACGGCCACGCGGCGTGCGCTCGAGAAAGCCTTCCTGGATCAGGTACGGCTCATAGACCTCCTCGAGCGTGCCGGGATCTTCGCCCACGGCCATGGCCAGCGTGTTGAGCCCTGTGGGCCCACCGCCGAACTTTTCGATCAGCGTACGCAGCAGGCGCACGTCCATTTCGTCCAACCCAGCCTCGTCTACGTCGAGCGCCTCCAGCGCCATACGGGCCACCACGCCCGTAATGCGGCCGTCGCCTTTCACCTCGGCAAAGTCGCGCGTCCGGCGCAGCAGACGGTTAGCAATGCGCGGGGTGCCGCGGCTCCGACGGGCGATCTCATAGGACCCTTCCTCGTCGATCTCGACGCCAAGAATCCGCGCCGAGCGCAGCACGATCTGCTGCAGGTCTTCCGTCCGGTAGTAGTCGTAGCGAAATTCGATTCCAAAGCGCGCCCGGAGCGGCGCCGTCAGCAGCCCTTTACGCGTGGTGGCGCCGATAAGCGTAAAAGGTGGCAGGCGGAGCTTAACGCTCCGGGCGTTGGGACCACTATCGATCAGAATATCGATCCGGTAATCTTCCATCGCCGAGTAGAGGTACTCCTCCACGACCGGGCTGAGCCGGTGGATTTCATCGATAAAGAGCACATCGCCTTCATTCAAATTCGTAAGCAGTCCGGCAATGTCAGCCGGCTTTTCCAGGACAGGCCCGCTCGTGGTGCGGATGCGCGCACCCATTTCCTCAGCGATGATATAGGCCAGCGTTGTTTTGCCCAGACCCGGCGGCCCGGAAAGCAGCACGTGATCCAACGTCTCCCCGCGCTGCAGCGCGGCCGTAATGAACACCCGCAGGTTATCTTTGATCTTTTGCTGGCCGATAAATTCTTCCAGGCGGCGTGGCCGCAGCGCTTTTTCGTAGTCCTCTTCGGCGTGCTGCGGCAGCGGACGCAGTAGACCGGGTTCGCGCATCGTCAAGCTTACGGTTTTCGTTCTTACCAAGATAACACCGATGGTGTCAACGGTCTGACACCGCCGAGGTTTGCCGCAAAAATAACAACGCAGCAGGCCAAAGATCGTTGACAAAGCGCCCGCGGCGTCCTACGTTAAAGGCATCATGTTTGCGGTCGACCACATACTCGTTTCCGACAGCGTCCTGGAGGCGCCTTTCGCCTGTCAGCTACAGGCCTGCCGGGGTGGCTGCTGCGTGCAGGGCGCGTCGGGCGCTCCGTTGGAACTGGGCGAACGCTACGTGCTGGAGGCGCTCGTGCCCGAACTGGCGCCGGCGTTGCGTCCCGAAGCCCAGGCCCTTATCGCAGCCCGTGGCCCCTGGGAGAAAATCGGAACCGACCGCTATGCCGTCCGCTGCACCGCGGATGGCGCCTGTGTCTTTGCCATCTATGACAAAACAGGCATTGCCCGCTGCGCCATCCAACAGGCTTACGAGCAGGGACGCATCGACTTTCCCAAGCCGATCTCCTGTCATCTGTATCCGCTGCGCGTGGAACGTCGCCAAGGTTTGGAAATTCTTCACTATGAAAAAATACCCCTGTGCGACGCGGCCCGAAAGCATGGCGCCCGCTGCGGCATCAGCCTGGTAGACTTTCTGGAAGCGCCGCTGGTACGACGCTACGGCCGCGCCTGGTACGAACGCTTTCGGACCCTGTGGAACGAACGCCGCCGACTCCTTGGCCTGGCGGCCCAATCCTGACGGGAGGAACGGAGCCATGCTGAAACTCAAACAGGAACAGAAGCTGCAGCAAAAGCTATCGCCGCAGCAGATCCAGTACATTAAGCTGCTGCAGCTTCCCACGCTGGCCCTGGAGCAGCGCATTAAAGCTGAGCTGGAATCTAATCCACTGCTAGAAGAGGGCCTGGAAGAAGAGGAAGAAGCGCCGCTCGAAGCGGCCCTTGACGAAGCGCCCGAAACAGCCGAGGCTGAAGCCGTTTCGGAGATGGCAGCTTCCGAAGAGGGAACAACCGCCGAGGCAGAAGCCGCCACCAACACTGAAGAGGAAATCGACTGGGAAGAGCTGTTCAACAACGTCGACGACCTCTACGGCTACAAGGCACGCGTGGACCGCTCCGACGAAGACGAAGAGCAGCGCGAGTTGCCCCTACCAGCCCGTCCCTCGATGATCGAGCATCTGCGCGACCAACTCGTACTGCTCGATCTGAACGAAACCGAACGCCTGATTGCCGAACAGATCATCGGCTCCATCGACGAAGATGGCTACCTGCGACGCCCGCTCGAGTCGATCGTGGACGACCTAATGTTCACCCACAGCGTCAGCGTGACCGAAGAGGACGTTGAGCGGGTGCTCAAGCAAATCCAGCGGCTCGACCCTGTCGGCATTGCCGCCCGCGATCTGCGCGAGTGCCTGATCGTCCAGCTCGACGCTATGCCCGAAGACACGCCCGGACGCGAAGTCGCACTGCGCATGCTTCGTGAGGCGTTCAAAGACTTCGCCATGAAGCACTTCGAAGCCCTCCAGCGCAAGCTCGACGTCTCGGAGGCCGAACTCAAAGAAGCCTACGACCTGATTCAGCACCTCAATCCCAAGCCCGGCGAAGGCGGCGACGTGACGCCCCAGCAGCAATACATCGTCCCGGACTTCACCGTCACCTACCAGGACGGAACATTCATCATCACGCTTAACAGCCGCAACGCACCGCAGCTCCGCATCTCGCGCCGCTACCGTCAGATGCTGGAACAGATGGCCGCCGAGAAAAAGAAGGGCAAACGCACCAACGGACTGGACGAACAGACGCGGGCTTTTCTCAAAAACAAACTGGAATCGGCCCGCTGGTTCATCAATTCGATCAACCAGCGACGTCAGACGATGCTCAAGGTGATGAAGGCCATTGTTGAGCTGCAGGAAGATTTCTTCAAGTACGGCGAAGGCCATCTCAAGCCCATGATTCTTAAAGATGTAGCCGACCGTATCGGGATGGACATTTCCACGGTCAGCCGCGTCGTCAACGGCAAGTACGTGCAGACCGACTTTGGCGTCTATCCGCTGAAGTACTTCTTCTCCGAGGGGCTAGCCACCGAAAGCGGCGAAGAGGTCTCTAACCGAGAAGTCAAAGCGCTCATCCAGCGCATGATCGAACAGGAAGACAAGCGCAATCCGCTCTCGGATCAGAAAATTGCCGAGCTGTTGGCCAAGCAGGGATTCAAGATCGCCCGCCGAACAGTGACCAAATACCGCGAGCAACTCGGCATCCCGGTGGCTCGTCTCCGACGCGAGATCGTGCTGGACGATCAGCAGGAAAAGGAAACGACGAACGAAAGGTAAGCCGTCAATTCAGGTCATTCACGTCCTCTTGTAGGGTTGGTTGGCATGTACCTGGTGCGTTAGTAGAAGTAGGGTGACTGACGAGTGGCGCGACGGAGTGCGCGCGCCGCCATTTACGCCCGGCGCAACCCCACGCTAAACGTACTCCCTTCGCCGACGCGGCTTTCAACATTCAGCGTTCCGTCAATCAGGTGAAGCAGTCGCTGCGCCACGGTTAGACCCAGGCCAGCTCCTTCATGCGTACGGTTTATCCCCATCGACCCCTGCTCAAATGCTCGGAAAAGCTGTTGCAACACGTCCGGATCGATGCCTGGGCCGGTGTCGCGCACGTCCACATACAGCCGATCGCCTCGTTCCCGTAGCGTGATGTACACGCCTCCCTGCTGCGTAAACTTGACTGCATTCTCCACAATGTTATAGAACACCGTGCTGAGCGCTTCCACGTCGGCACAGACATAAACCGGCGCTTCCGGACATGCATAGCTAATTGTTAGCTCTTTCTTCTCTGCCGCTTCCTTCAATTCTTCCACAACTGGGTGCATCACCTCACGCAGATCGACCAGATCAGGCTTGAGCCGGAGCCGATCTGCTTCAATACGGGCCAGCAGCACCAGATTCGTCAGCAGGCGAAGCAACCGACGGCCGCTGTGCTCCACGATCTGCACGAACTCTTGCACTTCCTTTGGGGCTTCTTCTTTCAGGATTTGCGCGGCGCCCAGGATGCCTGCCAGCGGCGTGCGCAGCTCGTGGTGCATGTTTGCGAGCAGTGTGTTGCGGAACTGCAGCGCCGCTTCGGCTTGCCGACGCGCCTCCTCCAGCGTCTCCTGGTGCTGCATTAGCGTTCGCATCACCAGGTAGATTGCAATACCAATCCCAGCCGTTAATGTCCCCAGGATCACCGGCGAAACCACCGGATCCGAAATCCAGAGACCACCCAGCGCAATCAGCAGTGTGCCGAAAGCCAGATAGGCTCCCAGTGGTTCGGGTCGCCGCAGGCCGAGTCCGTGGACGATCCCGGTTCCCACATAGACAAAAACGTACCCTACCACATAGTTCGGCATCAAGCGATTGACCAGCGCCAGCAACCCGAACCAGAGCAGGATGGTCCAGATCAAGACACAAGCGACTGCGGCCAGGTGCGTCCGGATCCATGCGATTCGGTAGGAAAGCAGTACCGCTCCCAGCGCCGCCCCGCCAATCACCAGACGCAGCCAGAGTGGATCCCAGGCTGTGGGATCGGTCACGCGGTGCACAAACCAGAAACCCAAGGCCATGATAAAAACCAGCCACCCCAGTTGCCGGTAGGTGCGTAGCAGCCACTCGGGCGGCTCGATATGTACAGCTGGTTCCGCCTTCGCGTGGGGCTTCATTGAAACCGTACTTGCTTCGAAAGCAAGGCGTATCTTATGCTAATATCGACGGCCGATGTTCTAACGATAAACACAGGCTAATGGTACCGTCAAGCACGTTGGCTTCCCCCGAGCCCCGGTTGACCATCCATGAACGCCAGGCGTTAATGGAAGCGCTTCGCACCCGCTTTCTGGGTCTGCACACCACTTATGGGCTGGCCGACGGCCGCCAGGCCCGCCGGATCTACCTTGACAGTGCCGCTTCCAACCTGCTCTGGGAACCCGCCGCCCAGATTGCCCATCAGGCGCTTCGACACTACGCAAACACGCACGCCCAACTTCACTTCGGCGCCCGCATCATGACAAAACTCTACGCCGAAGCCCATCAGGCGGTGCTCGACTTTCTCCAGGCCGACGACCAATATACGGCCATCTTCTGCGGCTACGGCGTAACGGCCTGTCTGAACCGCATCGCGCGCCTACTGGCTCGCCGCCGCCCCGACCGCGACGTAGTGATCACGACCATCATGGAACACCACGCCAACGACCTACCCCACCGTAAGCACGTAGGTCGCGTGGTGCACGTGCCCGTAGAGAAAGACCCAGACGGCGAGGCCGGCAAAGTCGATATGGCCCGCTTGCAGGAGGCCATTACCCGCTACGCTAACCGACTGAACTACGTGGCCATCACGGCCGCCTCGAACGTGACGGGCATTGTCAACCCGATCCACGAGATCGCCCGAATGGCTCATGCCGTCGGTGCCTACATCGTGGTGGACGCCGCCCAGTCGGCAGCCCACTTGCCGCTGGCCGTCGATCCAAGCAGTGATCCAGAGGCCGCGCTCGACGTGGTGGTGCTCAGCGGCCACAAAATTTATACGCCTGGAAGCCCCGGGGTGCTCGTGGCGCGCAAGGAACTGTTTCTGGACCAGGAACCCGAGGAGGTGGGCGGTGGCATCGTCTCGTTCGTGGACACCACCCGCTACGAGATCCTACCACATCTGCCAGAACGCGAAGAGGCCGGCACGCCCAATCTGCCTGGGGCCGTCGCGCTAGGCGCCACGCTTCGCCTGCTACAGCGCATCGGCATGGATCTGATCGCCGAAGACGAACGTCGGCTGACGCAGTACGCGCTCGATCGGTTGCGCCAGATTCCTCGTCTGCACCTCTACGGCTCCCACCGCCTGGAAATTGCCGAGCGCATTGGCGTGATCACCTTCAACCTGTACGAGCTGCCGCATGGACTGGTTACAGCTGCGCTGAACGACTACTTCGGCATTGCTGTCCGCAACGAATGCTTCTGTGCCCAACCGTTCGTCCGCCAACTCCTGGGTATTGCCGACGCCGAGGGCCGAGCACCCGACAGCTGCCTCGACACCTGCTCACCGCGCGAGCAACCGGGCATGGTGCGCATCTCGTTGGGGCTCTACAACACGACCGACGACATCGACGCGGCCGTCCAGGCGCTCACCGATCTATGCCGGCGCCCCGACTTCTACCGGCAACAGTACGAACCTGTACCTGGCAGTCGGGGCGACTGGCGCCACCGGAACTTTCGTTTTGTGCCCGAACAGGTGTTCTCCATCGAACAGGCGGTCCAGCAGCTACTCAGCAAACTGTGTAACGGCGCAACCACTCCGGACACCCAACCGTAGGCCCTGTTAGACACTGAGCGTAGCCGCAAGCCCGATGGATTTTTGGCCTGAATTTTGTTTAAACTTCATGAAGAACAAAATGGAACAAACCAACCAATTGGAAGCCATGCGCACCCAAACCCAACGTTTTGCCGGTTCAGCACTCTTCTGCCTGTTCGCCCATTACCTGAAGGGCCGCATTGCCGAAACTCAGTGGCGGCAGCTTTCGCGTTTGCTGGACGCTCGCGCGACCACGCCGGAAGAACGCGAGGCGATGGCCGCCTTCTTCAGCGATCTGTTGCAGGAACGTGGTGCGGAGGTCCACATCCCCCGCCCGAAGGAATTTCGGGAACTGCTGACGACTGTGCGCATGGCCGTATAGATTTTCCATCGCCTGGCTATTTTTTTCCGCCGAACCCTAATGTAGGGTTCGGCTTTTTATTTTGCGAGCGGCATCCACCTGTTTGGTAATATGGGATCGCTGATTTACTGGTGCATGAGTATGATCGGGCGGACACAGGGGTCCGCCCCTACGAGATAGGGAAAACGTCAAGGATCTGTAGGGGCGCACTGCCATGTGCGCCCGTGCTTTCTCACATGCACTATGATTTCCCGGAAATCGTTTTAAAAATGCCTATGCAACTTCCTGAAAGCGCTTCGATTTGCGAAGTCGGCCCACGTGACGGCTTCCAGTACGAATCGACCTTCATCCCCACCGAGCGAAAGGTGGCCATCATTGAGCAGCTGATCGCGGCTGGCGTGCGCCGTATTCAGGTGACGTCTTTCGTTCACCCGAAATGGGTCCCCCAAATGGCCGATGCCGAAGCGGTCTGCCGCCGCCTGCCCGATCGGGACGATGTGATTTTCTCCGGACTGGCCCTGAACGTGAAGGGCGTCGAGCGGGCCCATGCAGCTGGACTGCGCTACGTGGACCTGTCGATTGCCACGCACGACGAGCACAGCCTGGCCAACGCGAACATGACCGTGGCCGAGGCCGTCCAGCAGGCCGAAACCATGATCCGCCTGGCCCACCACTACGACATGCAACCGCAGCTTGGATTGCAGACCGTCTTCGGCTACAAAAAGCCCGGCGACACCCCACTGGAACGCATCCGCGAGCTGGCTCGCCGGTTTGTAGACCTGGGCCTTGAATCTTTCTCGCTGGCCGACACGACGGGCATGGCCCATCCCGTGCAGATTCAGGCGTATGTGGAAGCCGTGCGTGAAGAGATCGGCAATACGCCCCTGGTGCTGCACCTGCACGACACACGCGGCATGGGCCTGGCCAATGTGTTGGCGGCGCTGCAGTGCGGCGTCACACGCTTCGACACCTCGCTGGGCGGACTGGGTGGTTGCCCTTTCATTCCTGGCGCCACCGGCAACATCGCTACCGAAGACACGGTCTACATGCTCGAGGCCATGGGCGTGCGCACCGGAATCGACTACCGCCGCGTGGCCGAGCTGGCGCTCGAACTTGAGGCTTTCCTGGGGAAGGAACTGCCCGGCCGCCAAACGCGCCTGCTGGCCCGGCAGCGTGCGCTGGCTACCGCATCGCGCTCCTGAATCAGACGGCGTAGGCTTCCATGGGTGGGCAGGCGCACACCAGGTTGCGGTCGCCGTAAGCCTCTTCCACACGCCGGACGGCCGGCCAGAACTTGTGCGTACGGGTCCACGGGGCTGGGAAGGCCGCCTTTTCGCGGGAGTAGGGGAGATCCCAGTGGTCCGAGGCCACCATTGTGGCCGTGTGCGGCGCCTGCTTGAGCACGTTGCGCTCCGGATCGGCCTGGCCCTGCAGCACTTCTTCGATCTCCTCGCGAATCTTCAACAGCGCCTCACAGAAACGATCCAGTTCTGCCTTCGACTCGCTCTCGGTGGGTTCGATCATCATGGTCCCCACTACGGGGAACGAGACCGTTGGGGCGTGAAAGCCGTAGTCCATCAGCCGTTTGGCCACGTCGATCTCCGAGATGCCCTGTCGCCGGTATGGCCTCAGGTCCACAATGAATTCGTGGGCCACGTGGCCGTTCGGTCCCCGGTAGAGGATGTCGTAGCCCGCTTCGAGGCGACGTGCCAGATAGTTGGCGTTCAGGATGGCCACCTCCGATGCCCGCCGAAGTCCATCGGCCCCCATCAGCGCAATGTAGGCCCAGGAGATCAGCAGAATGCTGGCGCTGCCGTAGGGAGCGGCTGCTACAGGACCGATCGCCTGCGCGCCACCCGTCGGCACGACCGGATGGCCAGGCAAAAACGGCTTGAGGTGCTCGGCTACGCAGACAGGTCCGGCACCAGGCCCACCCCCACCATGGGGGATGGCGAACGTCTTGTGCAGGTTCAGGTGGCACACGTCGGCGCCGTACTCGGCCGGGCGGCACAACCCCACCTGGGCGTTCATGTTCGCCCCGTCCAGGTACACCAGACCCCCATAGGCGTGCACGATATGGCACACCTCGCGGATGTGCGGCTCGAAGACGCCATGCGTGGACGGATAGGTCACCATGAGCGCGGCCAGTCGGTCGCGATGCGCCTCGGCCTTGGCCCGCAGGTCTTCCAGGTCGATGTTGCCGTTTTCGTCGCACTGCACCACGATGACCTGCATGCCCGCCATCACCGCGCTGGCAGGATTCGTTCCGTGAGCCGAAGCGGGAATCAGACAGACGTTGCGATGTCCTTCGCCTCGGCTTTGGTGGTAAGCCCGAATCATGAGCAGGCCCGTGTACTCGCCTGCCGCACCGGAATTCGGCTGGAAGGTGACAGCCGCAAAGCCGGTGATTTCTTTGAGCCAGCCCTCCAGCTCGCTCAGCATTTCCCGATAGCCGGCCACCTGCTCGGGCGGCGCGAACGGATGCACGCGCATGAAAGCGGGCCAGCTCAGCGGCATCAGTTCGACGGCCGCATTCAGCTTCATCGTGCAGGAGCCCAGCGGGATCATGCCGTGCACGAGCGATAGGTCTCGGCTGGCCAGCCGGTGCATGTAGCGCATCAGTTCGGTTTCGGAGTGGTAGCGGTGAAAGACCGGATGCGTCAGGTAGGATGAAGTGCGGGCCAGCGGTCCCTGATAGCCGGGCTCCAGTTCGGCGGCCAGTTCGGCGACCGAAAACGTCCGTGGCTGATCCAGCGCAAAGATGTCCAGCAGTGTTTCCAGCTCCTCGGCCGTCGTGGCCTCGTCGAGCGACAGCCCGACTGTGCCGTCGTCGTAGTAACGCAGGTTGACATGCCGGGCTAGCGCTGCCGCGCGGATGCGGGCGGCTTCTTCCGGCGTGGTTTCAAGGCGCAGCGTGTCGAAAAAGTGCGTGTGGCGTAGCAGGTAGCCCATCCGCTCCAACCCGGCAGCCAGCACACGCGTCAGGTTGTGGATGCGCTCGGCGATGCGACGCAAGCCGTTCGGTCCGTGATAGACTGCGTAAAAGCCAGCCATAACAGCCAGCAGCACCTGCGCCGTGCAGATGTTTGAGGTCGCTTTTTCGCGACGGATGTGCTGTTCGCGCGTCTGCAGCGCCATACGCAGCGCCGGGTTGCCGTCGGCGTCCCGCGACACACCGATGATGCGTCCGGGCACTTGGCGTTTGAATTCCTCCCGCGTGGCAAAGTAGGCAGCGTGCGGTCCACCATAGCCCATAGGAATGCCGAAGCGTTGCGTGCTCCCTACGGCCACATCGGCCCCAAACTCACCCGGCGGCACCAGCAGCGTCAGGCTCAGCAGATCGGCGGCTACCACCACGTAGGCACCGGCTGCATGCACTCGGTCGCAGAAGTCTCGGTAGTCGTAGATGGCGCCGTCGGTAGTCGGATACTGCACAAGCGCACCGAAAAGCTCTGATCCAGGCTCAAAGGTCCGGTGATCCCCCACCACCACTCGGATGCCCAGCGGCTCAGCGCGCGTCTCAACGACCGCAATCGTCTGTGGATGGCAGGCTTCCGAAATGAAGAACGTATTTCGGGCGGGATCGTGCGCGATGCGATGTAGCATCATCATGGCCTCGGCGGCTGCCGTTGCCTCATCGAGCAGCGAGGCGTTGGCCAGTTCCAGCCCGGTCAGGTCGATGACCATGGTCTGGAAGTTCAAAAGCGCTTCCAGCCGACCCTGAGCAATCTCCGCCTGATAGGGGGTATAGGCGGTGTACCAGGCCGGATTCTCCAACACGTTGCGCTGAATCACCGGCGGCGTGATCGTATCGTAGTACCCCATTCCGATGAATGAGCGGAACGGTGCGTTTTTCGCCGCCAGTTTCTGCAACCGCTTCAGTAGTTCGGCCTCGCTAAGCGCCGGCGGAAGCGCCAGCGGCCGCTGCGTGCGGATAGACGCCGGGATCGTCTGGTCCACCAGTTCTTCCAGCGAAGAAAGGCCCAGCGTCTGCAGCATCTCCTGGATCTCCGCCGGCGAAGGGCCAATGTGCCGATCTACAAACCGATCGGCGAAAGATAGATCGATAGCCATAGCGTTGTGCTTCACTTCAGCAGAACCCCTTCGGTAAATGTTTGAACGCCGGTTCAGGTTCAGATTTGGCGGATTCTTCAGAAGCCTTCCGGCACCTGGCCACACCGGTAAAGTATGCCTCCGGGAAATTTCAATCAATGCTGCAACCCATGGGCGTAACCCTTGTCGTTCCGCCGCCGTTGCGGGGTACCGATCCGGACTCGTTTGCCGAGCGCACGGTTCGGGAACGCTGGCCGCGCATTGTGGCCCAGACGATCCGCGAAAACAACTTTCCTGAAGCGATTAACGCGCGGCTATGGGCACTGCATCGGGAGTTGCCAGACGGCCTTATCCGTCCGCTTCAGGATCCGGGTGCTCCGGATCTACCGATCTGGAACGAATGGGTGGCGCCGCATCTGGGTGAAACCTGGGCTTCGGCGCCCTGGCTTTTTACCGAGCACTACCTGTATCGGCGCATCCTGGAAGCAACCGGCTATTTTCAGCCCGGCCCTACCTACCTGCGCGATCCGTTCCGGAAGCAAAAGACGGAAGCGCTGGATCCGGCTGCCGAGGCCGTGATCGTGCTGGCCCGTGCCGCCAATGAGCGGGCCACGCACCCGGAACTGGCCCGCGCCCAGTTGCCCCTACTGGTACGTACGGCACTCTGGGGCAATCAGATCGATCTGAGCATGTGGTCGGCCGACGAGGCACCACGCCACCTGGGCACCGATCGCGAAACGGCCCACCTGCTGGCTGACGACACCGAAGCGCTCCTTGCCCACCTTGAAGCAGTAGCCCCGGCCCGTATTGACCTGCTGGCCGACAACGCCGGCTTCGAACTGCTGTGCGACCTGGCACTTATCGATGGCCTACTGGCGTCTGGTTACGCCCGCACCGTCGTGCTGCACCTGAAAGCCCACCCCACGTTTGTCTCTGATGCGATGGCTGCGGATGTGCTGGAAATGCTCGACGTGTTGGCCGCTGCCCCGGACGCTGCTCCCCGCGCCCTAGCCGAGCGCCTGCGTCGTTACCTGGCCAGCGGCCGCTTGCACCTTGCAGATAGCTTCATCTGGAACTGTCCACTGCCCATGCGGGCCTTCCCGAAACTTCCGCTGGCCGATCTGGCCCGCTCCGACCTGGTCATCGCTAAGGGCGACGCCAACTACCGCCGCCTGGTGGACGATGCCCACTGGCCTTTTACAACACCCTTCGTCGAGGTGATGGGGTACTTCCCGGCTCCGTTGCTGGCCCTGCGCACGCTCAAAGCCGAAGTGGTGGTGGGTCTTGAGGAAGCACGCGTCCGCGAAGTTGCCGCGCAGGACCCAGATTGGATGACAAATGGCCACTGGGGCGTGATCCAGTTCTACCGCCCTGCCCGCTGATCGTCAGGTACCACCGCCTTCCGCAACCGCTTCGCCCGCCTGCAGACGGGCGAGCGCCTCGCAGGCGGCCTGCTGCTCGGCCTGTTTCTTGCTGCTGGCCGTGCCCCGCCCCAAGCGTCGATTGCCGATCCAGGCCTCCACCGTGAAACTTCGGGCGTGGCTGGGACCTTCCTCGGCGACCACTCGGTAGCGCGGCTGCGGCCATCCCCGCGCTTGGGCGAACTCGAGCAGCAGACTCTTGTAGTTGTCCGGCCGCCGGGCCAGCGCTTCCAGATCGAGGGGCGCCAGCAGCGCACGCTCCACAAAAACACGCGCGGCCTCCAACCCCAGATCCAGATAGATCGCCCCGACGAGCGCCTCGAACGCATCCGACAGAATCGAATCGTTGTACCGCCCGCCCGCCCGTTCCATGTTTTCGCTCAGCCGTACGTACGCTCCCAGTCCCAGCCGCCGGGCGGCCTGTGCCAACGCCTCGCGGTTGACCAGCTTGGCCCGGAGGCGGGTCAGAAAGCCCTCGTTGCGATCTGGAAAGTGCTCATACAGATAGGCTGCTACGACGAAACCCAGCACGGCATCACCCAAAAACTCCAACCGTTCGTTTGAATGCAGGTGGCTGCTGGGCTGTCCACGCAGCACGCTACGGTGCATCAGCGCCTGTTCATAAAGCGAAGTGTTACGCGCCGGAAGGCCCGTCAGACGCCGCATCACCCCCAGCGTCTCCGTTGTCTCCAGTGCCGCCTTTGCGGCCGGCCGCAACCAGTTCTGCAGTCGCTTTAGTAATCCTTGCATATTGGCTCACCCAAAAAATCTCTCCTCAAAGATACAGGACGCGGTGCAAAGATCCTGTAATGCTTCGTCGTAAGGCGAAACTTCTAATAGGCTGAACTTTTGCCTTTGATGGTACTTCCCCCACGAAAAATTCGTGCAGCTTATGGCGCAGGATCGTCCCCAGGTGGTGATTGTCGGGGCCGGCTTTGGCGGGCTGACGCTGGCGCGGGCGCTGCGCCACGCCCCTGTCGAAGTGGTGCTGATCGACCGCCAGAACTACCATACGTTTCAGCCGCTGCTCTACCAGGTGGCCACAGCGGGCCTGGAACCCGAGGAGATTGCCCATGCCGTGCGCGGCATCTTTCAGAGACGACGCCATTTCCGCTTCCTCATGGGCACGGTAGTGGGCGTCGACTGGGATGCACAGGCTGTGGTGCTGGAAGACGGCGACCATATCGGCTTCGACTATCTGGTGCTGGCAACCGGAGCCACGACGAACTATTTCGGCATCGAAGGCGCTGCCGAATACACCTTCCCACTCAAAACGCTCGAAGATGCGATCGCCCTGCGTAGCCATATCATTTGTCAGTTCGAAGAAGCTGACCGTCATCCGGAGCGCATCCGGGAAGGCCTGCTCAACATCGTAGTGGTGGGCGGCGGTCCGACCGGCATCGAGATGGCCGGGGCACTGGTGGAATGGTTTGAACTGGTCTTTCGCAAGGATTACCCGCAACTACCCCTCAACCGGGCACGGGTGCTGCTCGTCGAGGCGCTCGACACCGTGCTGGCCAACTACGACAAGCGACTGCAGCAGTATGCCCGCCGGCAACTTCGCCGCCGGGGCGTCGAGCTGCACCTGGGCGATCCTGTGGCCCGCGTCACGCCAGAGGCGGTGTACCTGCAGAGCGGTGAGCGCATTCCTACGCGGACGGTCATCTGGGCGGCCGGCGTACGGGCCTGCCCGCTGGCCGACCGGCTGGGTCTGCCGCAGACGCGTGGCGGCCGGATCGTAGTAGAACCAGACCTGCGCGTACCGGGGCATCCCAATGTGTTTGTCATTGGCGACCTGGCTGCCAGCTGCGACGAAAACGGCCATCTACATCCCCAGATGGCACCGGTGGCCATTCAGGGCGCACGCCACGTGGCCCGACAGATCCGCCGCCTGCTGCAGGGTCAGGAGACCGAACCATTCCACTACCGGCATCGCGGTACCATGGCTACGATCGGCCGCCATGCTGCTGTCGCCGAACTGAAAGGTGGCCTGCGTCTGACAGGACCACTGGCCTGGTTTGCCTGGCTGGCGCTGCACCTGGTCCAGCTCATCGGTTTCCGCAACCGGCTACAGGTGCTCATCAATTGGATTTGGAACTATTTCACTTACGACCGCAGCGCCCGGCTCATCTTCCACATCCAACCCATCCCAGCCGAATATCTACCCGCCCTTCGTATAGAGGCATCTGAATGGGCTGCAGTCTTGATCCAAGGCGATCACAACGAATCCACTGACTCCACCGGGGGCCGCGGAGGGCGAAAGAGATCGGCGCAGCGGGCGAACTGAGCGGCCAGACCAATAAGCACCAGCCGATCGCCGGGTTCGATGCGGAAGTCACCGGCGGGACTGCCGATCGTCCGGTTGCCCCGACGCACGGCCAGCACGGTCAGTCCGTAACGCTGGCGCAGGTTCAGCTCGGCCAGCGTCTTGCCCGCCACTGGGGCACCCTCACGTACCACGACTGCCCGCGTGTGCAGCCCTTCTTCGTCGAGCCCCTGCAACACCATCAGATGGGCTTCCTGAATGCTGCCTCGAAAGATCCGGTAGTCCCCCGATCGAATGGCCGCCACCTGCCGCTGAATCTCATCCTCCGGCACGAAATAGGCCTGCAGCACCTGCGTGAAGATGCGCACGGAGGTTTCCAGCTCTTCAGGCACCACAACGTCGGCGCCGGCCCGCTGGAGCGGCTCCACATCCCGCAAAAAGCGCGTGCGCACAATGATTTGTAGCGTGGGGTTCAGAAAGCGTGCCAGCTCTACAATACGCCGCGTGGCCGCGTCGTCGTTGATCGCTACCACGCACACTTTTGCCCGATCGATCGCCGCATGCTCCAGAATGTGCCGACGGCTGGCATCGCCGTACAAAACAGGAAGCCCCTCACGCTGAGCAGCCTTTACGGTATACGGATTGAGCTCGATGATGATAAAAGGAATGCCTGTATCTTTAAGCACCTGTACCAGACGTTGGCCGGCCGGGCCATAGCCAATCACAATCACGTGGTCTTCGAGTCCGGTTTTTTCCGGAGGGGGTTCGGGCGTGGCGCTTTCGTGCCGAAGTAGCTGGCCGTTCAGCTGGCGTCCCAGCGCCATCAAAAATGGTGTAGCGGCCATTAGCAGCACTGTTGCAGCCAGCAGGCCCTGAGTACCTGCCTCCCCCATACCGGCCGGCGTGAGTCCCACCTCGCGTCCGGCCTGAGCCAGCACGAACGAAAACTCCCCGATCTGCGCCAGCGTCAATCCAAGCGCCAATGCCACCCGCATCGGGTAGCCCAGCAGGCGTGTGGCGGCCGCCGTTGCCAATACCTTCACCAGCAGCACCCCCAGCACGACGCCCACCACCAGCGACGGCCGTGCGAGCACAAACGACACGTCAAGCAGCAGCCCCACCGATACAAAGAAGACGGCATTAAACAGCGCCTTGAGCGGCAGGATTTCGCTCAGCGCGTATTCGCTGTAGGTACTTTCGCTGACGACCAATCCCGCCAGAAAAGCACCCAGCGCCAGGCTGACGCCGAACAGGCTGGTCACCCAGGCCGTTCCGAAGCAGATGGCCACCACGGTCAGCAGAAACAGCTCGTGGCGACGCGTGCGGGCAATGCGCTCCAGCAGCCAAGGAACAATCCGGCGGGCCAGTACAAGCACGCCACCCACGACCAGCAGTGCCTCTCCGAGCGCCCGAAGCGTCTCGAGTGCCGAGCCGTGCCCATCGCCCAACACAGGCACCAACAGCACCATGGCCACGATGGCCAGGTCCTGAAGGATCAGCATGGCTACAGCCAGGCGACCGACCACCGTGTCGGTTTCCTGCCGGTCGCTGAGCACGTTCAGCACAATAGCCGTACTGCTGAGCGCCACCAGAAAGCCCGTAAAAAGCGCCGTGCGCACGTCAATGCCCAGCGCCAGCGAAAACCCCAAGACGAGCAGCGTGGTCAATCCTACCTGCAGCCCGCCACCCAGTACCAGCTCGCGCCAGATGCGCCGGAGTTGGTCCAGTTTGAATTCAATACCGATGGTGAACAGCAGCAGGATGACGCCAATCTCGGCCGTATTCTGAATGAGTGTTTCGTTGTGAACCAACCCCAGCATACTCGGTCCGATCAGCACACCGGCCAACAGAAACCCCACAATCGGCACCAACCGGATCTGATAGCACAGATAGGCAATCAGGACGCTCGTCACCACAAGCGCCACCAACTCTCCCATAAAAGGTAAGACAACACCGGCCAGCAGCATGCGCTTAGACATATTTGTCGCCCCGCACGACCTCGACTGGCTGGGCGTACACAATCACTGCATAGTACTGAAAATAATGCTCAGCAATGTGCTCAATAATTCGATCAGCCACCTGGGGGCTGACGATCGTTTCGATTTTCACGTTGTGGCCTTCCCATTCACTGGCTCGCACGCCACGCGACCCCTCGCCAGAGACTTCGGTTAGCGTGTAGCCGCGGGCGCCCAGTTCCTTCAGTTCACGGAGCAGCCGCTCCTGCAGCACGCGCTCGGCCACAATGGTTACCAGTTTAAGCGTTACCGTCAGCATGAGCCTATCCTCCAATCCATTGTGCCAGGGCAAAATACAGCGGGATCCCGAGCGTCAGGTTAAACGGAAAGGTAATCCCCAGCGAAGCCGTCAGGTATAAGGTCGGATTGGCTTCGGGAAGCGAGATGCGCACGGCGGCCGGAGCGGCAATATAGGATGCACTGGCCACCATCGCCCCAAACACTGCACTTCCACCCACCGAAAGCCCGGTCCAGTGGCCCAGCACAACGGCCAGCGAGCCATGCAGGATGGGCATCACGATACCAAATCCCACCAGAAACGCTCCCACCCTTTTCAGATCGCGCAGGCGCCGCGCAGCCACCAAGCCCATTTCGAGCAAGAACAGCGTAAGCGCCCCCTTGAAGCCACTTACAAAAAAAGGCTCCACCTGTTTGAGCCCTTCCATACCGGTCAGATACCCAATCAGAAGGCCTCCCACGAGCAACACCACGCTCCGTCCGGCCAACCCTTCATGCAACCCTTCACGCCAAGAGCCGTGATGGTTGGAACGTGTGAAGACAATCATCAATGCCACCACGATGGCCGGCACTTCGAGCATGGCTACCAGCGCTGGCATGAAGCCTTCGGCCGGATTGCCCTGCAGTTGCCCAAAGGTCTGCGCTGCAATGAACGTCACGGCCGACACCGAACCGTAGTGCGCTGCAATGGCCGCCGCGTTGATGCGATCCATGCGACCGATCTTGCGCAGCACAATGTATGAAGTGATCGGCGTCAGCATGCCCAGCGCCAGCGTCACCAGTGCCGGCCAAATCACTACAGACCAGGGCGTGTGGCTCAGCTCAGCCCCGCCCTTGAGTCCGATAGCCAGCAATAGGTAGATCGACAGCGCCTGGTAGAGCGGCTCGGGAAACGAAAGATCGCTGCGAATCAGCTGCGCAACGATGCCAAGAGCAAAAGCCAGAACGATAGGCGAGAGCAGGTTTGTCAGCAGGATATCCAGCATAGAGCGGCTCCGGCTGGTTCGCAAAAATAGCCGGTCGCCTAACCGAGTGGCCTTTGCTCATGTTTCATTTTGAAAGGGCTTCGGCCTGTTGAATTTTCCGCGCCCTGGCCAAAAAGAACCAGCCCATCAACCCGGCCAGCAGCGAAGCGCTCAGAATGCCCAGCTTGGCCTGATCCAGCAGCAGTGGCGTAGGAAAGGCCAGTCCGGCAATGAAAAGCGCCATCGTGAACCCAATGCCACACAGGAACCCCACACCCAGCAATTGCCCCCAGGTCACCCCAACCGGTAGTTCAGCCAGCCGCAGACGCACCGCCAACCAGGCTGCCAGCAACACGCCGATCGGCTTGCCCAGCAGCAGCCCCAGTACGACGCCAAGCGTAACCGGGTGCGTCAGACTGAGGCCACTATCGCCGCCGAGCACCACCCCGGCATTGGCCAATGCAAAAACAGGCATAACGCCGTAGGCGACCAGACCGTGCAGCCCGTGTTCCAGACGAGTCAGTGGTGCCTCGACACGCGCGCAGGCCTGCTCCAGCGAATAGACCACATCGCGCTGGTCTTCGCTGAGCAATCGGCCTGTAGCTGGGCTTTTGCGAAATACGTCCAGTAGCCCCTGCACTTCACGCAGAAATGCCGCCCCGTCGATCTCCCGGCGGGCGGGGATCGTCAGGGCCAGCAGGACGCCGGCCACCGTAGCATGCACGCCCGACTTGAACACGGCCAGCCAGAGCAGCGCGCCCAGTAGGCCGTAGACCCAGAGCTGGCGCACTCCCAGCAGGTTGCATACCCAAAGCAATCCCCAGACAACAGCAGCCGCCAGCAACGCCTCCATCGACAGATCGGCCGTGTAGAAGAGCGCAATCACCAGCACGGCCCCCAGGTCATCCACAATCGCTAGTGCCGCCAGAAAAACCCTGAGCCCTACGGGAAGCCCTCGTCCCAGTAAGGCAAGCACCCCGAGCGCAAAGGCGATGTCGGTGGCCATCGGAATCCCCCACCCGCGCTCACCTGCTCCCCCCGCATTGAGTGACAGGTACAGTAGTGCCGGTACGATCATCCCCCCAATCGCTCCGGCAATCGCCAGTCCAGCCTTACGCGGCGACGAGAGCTCCCCCACCAGCAGCTCCCGTTTGATCTCCAGCCCCACCAGCAGAAAAAATAGCACCATCAATCCGTCGTTGATCCAGTGAAGCAGCGACTTGGAAAGCGCCGCGCCTTCGGGGCCAATGGTCCATTTCGTTTCCCAGAGTGCCCGGTACGTCTCGCTCCAGGGCGAATTGGCCCAGACCAGCGCGACCACGGCACTGAGCAGCAGCAGCGTTCCACTGGCTGCTTCTGTGTGAAAGAACTCCTGAAAGGGACGAATCAGACGATCCGTGATGCGCAAAGCATGCTTTTGCATAATGCCAGGGGTTTACGTTCTGGAGTATCACTCATTCAGACTTCCGGCAGGGCTTCATCTGGATCCGAATCGGCCGGCAGGGGCAAGCGGCGCCGTTCGCTTTCGAGCAGAAGCCGGCGCAGCGCCTCGGCGTTGGGCGCTATCAGCCAGGCTTGCTCGAAGTCCTCGTGTTGCAGGATCTGAGCGATGGCCGAAAGCGCCTGCAGGTGGGCGGCGCGCTCGTCTTCCGATCGGACCAGCACAAACACGGCGTGGACGGGCTCCGGTTGACCGGGAAAGCGCAGTCCTTCGCGACAACGAGCCACCAACAGTTCAAAGCGACCGTGTCCTTCGACGCCCACGTGCGGAATGGCCACGCCCGGAAACACCACAGTGCTGCCAAGCGCCTCACGCTCCAGAAAACGCCGCTGTAGCGCCTCGGCCTCCAGGCCCAAACGGGGCGCCAGCGATTCGGCCACTGTCCGGAAGAATTCTTCCAGCGAGAGACGACGGCTCAAGTCCAGCACCGGCGCCTGCGCTACCAGATGGTCAAACCGGTCGCGCGGCATTGCCGGCACGTCCACCGCCTGCAGCACAATCACCTCGTCGCCGGGCTCCAACGTCAGCCCGCTATGCACAGGCCAGTACCGATCGCCTCGCAGCAGCGCCAGCGGCAGGGCCGGACGCGATCCGTGCAACGCTTGGAAGAAGCGAGTCGCCGACATGGACTGCTCAATCGGCACCTTGCTGCGCACGATGCGCTCCTGCTCGATCCGATAATCCCAGGCCACCAGCGAGACAGGCCCGGCAAACAGCGTTGTGGCATGCAGGTGCGCCAGCAGGCTCTCGTGCTCAGCCTCGTCGCCACTGCTGAAGAGTACATGAATCTCGGGGATGTAGAAGACCGTGCGGGCCAATTGCGCAGCCAGCACGTTCACCTCGGCATTGGCTGTCATGGCGATAAATGTGCGCACGTGCGCGGCCTGCGCCTTGCCAAGTACCTGTTCGTCCAGTGCATCGCCACAGATAGCCTGTAACCCATCGCTTTCGGCCAGCGCACAGAGCTGCGGATTGCGGTCTACCACCCATACCGGTTGCGAGCGGGCCAGCACCCGACCCAAAGCCCGCGCCGTCGCCCCAGCGCCGATGATCAGCACGCCGCGCCGCTCCTGATCCGAGCGCACCAGCTCATTCCGGCGCCTGAGCCAGTCCACGCCCAGCTTAAGCAGCACCGGCTCTGTAGCCGTCGTGAAAATGGCCATGAAGACCAAAATGGAAAAGATCGTGACGTCAATGATGCCCGCCGACAGACCGATCTGAGCAAAGATGATCTCAACGGCGCCGCGGCTGTTCATGCCTGCACCGATAACGACCCCTTCGCGCCAGCCATATCCGGTGGGCAGGTAAAACAGCGCGGTACCGATGATCTTGGTCAACATGGCCACTACGATCACGCTGGCCAGCAGGACCGGCTGCTGCTGAAAGACGTCGAACGTCACCTCGAAACCGGCCGTCACGAAGAAAACTGGCGCCAGGAAACCCAGCGACACATCGCGCACCAGATCCATCAGGTCTTTCGAGAGCGTGCGACCCAGCGTCTGCTCACGCAGAAACAACCCAGCCAGAAAGGCGCCCAGAATTCCATGAAGCCCGGCCAGCTCGGCCCCTTCCGCAAACAGCAGAGTCATGAGGACGATCAGCAGAAAACTGATCGTCCGCCCCGGCGCATAACGCTGCAGCCAGGCGCCAAAACGCGGGATCAGCTTGAGCCCCACCAGCGCTGCCACCGCGAAGAAAGCCAGTGCCTTCCCCACCACCAGCGTCAGCTCCGTCACCGACACGCTTCCAAACCGTGCCACGCCGATGATTCCAGCAAAGAACACCAACGATAGCGTGTCGGTGATCAGCGCACTGGCCATCATCACGTGGGCGACGCGCGTGTCGAGCAACTGCAACTCGACCAGAATGCGCGACTTGACGGCCAGCGACGTCACCCCGGCCGCCACACCCACAAACATGGCCGCATAGACGCTTCCTGTCACATAATAGATGATCAGATAACAGGCCACAAACGGGGTGATAAATCCGCCCAGCGCTGCCAGCAAGCCACCTTTAGAAGCGCGTCCCAGCTCCTGGGGATCGATCTCCATGCCAATGTAAAGCATCATGAGCAACACACCCAGCTCCCCCACCACAGCCAGCGCTTCGCTTCCGTGCAGGACGCCCAGCAACGGTGGCCCCAGCAACATGCCGGCCACGATCTCTCCCAACACCGATGGATACCCCAGCCGCGTGGCCAGCAATCCTCCCAGCCAGGCAGCCAGCAGCACCAGGAACAGATTCAACAGCGAGAATTCCATAGACCTATTCGTTGGTGAAAGACAGTGTTACGCTTAGAAAGCATACCCGCAAGCTTAATGAACGGTCTCACCGACCAAAAGCACAGCCCAGGCAAATCTTTATTCTTACGGCTTGCAGCGGCCAAGCCACCGCCCGACTAGACATCGCCGCAGCGACGATGCCTCGTCTTGAACCAAGTGATATAGAAGGAGCAGCTCTATCAACGCAAAACCGGTATGCTTTTCAGACAATAGGAACACCGATCAGACAATACGAACGCTGTCTGGAAAAGGCAAGCCGTCTTCAGCGGGCAACGGGCAGGAGAAAGGCGAACGTAGAGCCTTTGCCCGGGGTGCTCTCGATCTCCAGACGCGTCTGATGGGCGTTCAGAATGTGCTTGACGATAGCCAGGCCAAGTCCGGTGCCGCCCTGCTCGCGTGAGCGAGAACGATCCACGCGGTAGAAACGCTCGGTCAGCCGGGGAATATGCTGCGGCGCAATGCCGATGCCATTGTCCACCACGGCCACCCGCACGCTTCCATCCTGCTCCAGCAGGCGCACCTCTACAAAGCCGCCAGGATTGTTGTACTTGATCGCGTTGTCCACTAAGTTGATAAGCACCTGGCGCAGCCGTTCCCGGTCGCCCAGCACGCGGGGCAACTGCGCTGGCATGTAGCAACGCAACGACACCTGGCGCGTGGCCGCCAGCGGCTCCATCGACTCGAGCACATCGCGCACCAGCACCGGCAACTCGAACGGGGCCAGCTGCAATTGCAGTTCACCGGTCTCCAGCCGTGAAATTTCTGTCAGGTCCCGCACCAGATTGGCCAGCCGGTCAGCATTGCGCAGGATTTTTTCCAGAAAAGCGCGGCGCGTAGCTTCGTCGCCCGGATCCGCTTCGAGCAGTGTTTCGGTAAAGCCCCGGATTGAAAAAATGGGCGTTTTCAGCTCGTGCGAAACGTTCCCGAGAAACTCACGCCGGTAGTTTTCCATGCGTTTGAGTTCCTCAATTTCCTTTTCGAGCGTACGCCCCATGCGATAGACCTGCCAGATAAGGCTGTTCAGCTCATCGCCTTGCGGCACGTGGGCTAGCTCCAGGTTCTCGAACGAACGGCGACGGATCTGGCGGAGCAGCTCACGGGCCAGCGCCAGCCGGGGCATGATCAGGTAGGCCGCCACGACGAACACGCTGGCGCCGAAAATCAGCAGCAAAAGCCCGAGCTGCAGCCATGGCTGCTCCACACGTAACCCTACAAGGAGCGCTGGCAGCAGGGCCAGCAGCACGCTGTAGGCGGCCAGCTTCCAGGCCAGCCACCCCGGACGAAGGCGATGGAGGAGCGCTCGGGCAGGCATTAGGCGCTATTCACGAAACTTGTAACCCACGCCCTTGACCGTTTCAATATAGTTACTGCCAATCTTTTCGCGGATCTTACGGATGTGCACGTCCACAGTCCGGTCTACTACATAAACATCCCGCCCCCACACCTCGTCGAGCAGTTCCTGCCGGGTGAAAACCTTGCCAGGATGGGCGGCCAAGAAGTAGAGCAGTTCGAATTCCTTGCGAGGAAGGCGTACCGTCTCGCGTCCTTCCGGCCCGTTACGATAGACCAGGTAACGGTCACGGTCGATCTCCAGATCGTGGATGCGCAGCAGGTCGGGTGGCGTCTCGTAGCGCCGTGCCCCTCGCAACAGCGCCCGCGTCTGGCTCAGCAGCACCGGGACCGAAACCGGTTTGCCTACGTACATGTCGGCGCCGATCTCCAGCCCCTGAATCTGATCCTCCTCTTCGGTGCGCGCCGTGAGCATCAGAATGGGTGTGGTGCGCAACCGAGCGTCACGCCGAATGCGACGGCATACTTCGATCCCGTCCATGTTCGGCATCATGATGTCCAGAATGATCACATCCGGCTGCCACCGGGCGGCCTTCTCCAGCGCCTCAACCCCGTCTCGGGCCAGTTCCACCTCAAAGCCTTCCCGTTTGAAGTTGTAGGCCAGCAGCGCCAGAATATCGTCTTCGTCGTCGACAATAAGCACACGTGGGGGCCGTTCGTCAAAGGCGGATTGCGGCATGACTCGCGTGGCCGTTTCCATCATCAACTCCTGTGCGTTTTGTTAATGTAAAAAAAATACAGGAGAAACGGCCGTTTTATGTTATCGAAGCGTTATGTGCTGGATTTTCAACGACAGGCAAGCGATCCGTTAGATCATCCAGCGGCGGATCGAAGGCCTCCTGAAACAACTCGAAGCAGACGCCCTCCGTCACTGATTCCAGTGGCCGGTGCTCTTCGATGACGCGCCAATAGGTCCGGTAGCAGGCCAGCGCCGCTTCAGCCCGCTCGAAATCTTCGATGGTGAGCGGAATGCAGACGTCGATGCGCGCTCGGGGCGAAGTGTGCAGATGCGCAGGTTTCTTTTCGAGCCCCTCGGGTAAGGTAAAAAAAGCCAGCCGCCGGGGAAACCCAAGCTGCTCTCGCAGGGCGCAGCAAACGCGTTTGACAACGGCATGCGTGACCAGATGGTCCGGATGTCCGCTGATGCCGTGCACCGGATAGGTCACCACGACGTCGGGCCGATAGCGCTCAATGGCACGGGCCACAACGTCTTCCAACACACGGGGGTCGAGTTCGGCCAGCTCACCATCCGGAAAGCTCAGCACGTCCAGACTGGAAAGCCCGAGCGCTTCAGCCACGCACTGCATCTCCTCAAAGCGGATCTGGCCCATCTCGGGCTTGCTGTAGCCGTAGTGGTGCCGTTGGCGGGTGGCCTCGCCGCGCGTAAGCGTCAGCAGGTGCACGGCATGGCCTTCCCGTCGCTGACGGACGATGGCCGGCGCCGGCCCAAAGCTCTCGTCATCCGGATGGGGAAAGATGTATAGCAGCGTGGCCACTGCATTGCACGTTACAACAAAAGACGTCCAAACAAAAAATAAAGATAGGCTGTGCTCTACGCAACACATTACATCTAAAGCAACACAACAAACACCGGTTTGATGGGACATATCAAAGCAGACATACGCTGTCCGCAGCCGCAAGGGCCAGAACGGCCAGGGTGATCAAATACCGAACGCGCTACATTTATTTTGGTTACCCCGCGTTTTTCTTGCTCAAAGGTAGTTATAAACAAACCCTGAATTACTCCGCTTCGATAATCTCGTAAAAGACGGTCTGGCCGGTCTGGAGCATGCGGCGGACGTAGGGCAGACAGAGCCGGCAGCGGAGGCCGAAGCGCACGTAGCGCTGCAGCTCTTCAATGCTGCCGGCTCCGGTCTGCGCAGCCGCGGTTTTCAGTTCCGCAAACGTCCGATCAAAGCAGAGGCAGCGGTCGATACGCATCAGCGCATTTCCTGAACCAGTTCGATATGGGACGGCGAGGGGCCAACAGTAAAACGTCCTACCTGCCGGCCGTTGCGATCCAGAATGACCACGGTGCCGGCAGCCGTGTAGTCGGGCCTGCCGTTCGGTCCGGCGGCCAGCCGGGCCACATAGAGACGCTGCTGTGCAGCATCATAGGCGACGGCCGTTAGGGCGGACAGATCGGCCGCTTCGGGCACAGTCAGCGTGGCGGCCAGTGTGTTGGCATCGGTATCGATGCGGAAGACCTGATTGCTTGCGCTGCTGATAGCGTACAGCTCCTCGGCCTCCGGTGCATAGTAGGCCACCTGGGTGCCGTTGGCCGAACCGAGCTGCACGTTGAAATTCAGGCGGGCCACCACGGCACCGGTAGCCGGGTTCATAAACACAACCTGGCCCTTCGTCTGCTCGATAATGGCGCTGTAGTCCTCGTTGTAAACCGTCTTGCCCTGGCAGACGACCACCAGCTCCTCCTCTTTGTCGATAAAAAGCGCCTTCGGGCCGTCGCAGCCGGGCTCAAGCATGCCGACCACCTGATCCGTCGCGGCGTCGATTACCGAGATCGTCCGCCCAGCACCCAGCGAGCCATAGTTGGCCACGTACACACGCCCCTTATGGGCGACAACGCCTTCAGGGAAAGGCCCCACTTCGATCGAGTCGGCCACGATGGCCAGCGCTGTCGGATTGACGGCAAATACAAGCCCATTGCCGCCAAAGATCATGTTCGTCACGAAAGCTTTGTTATCCCCTGCAAAGGCCAAATAGCGCGGGTTGGGCAGGTTGTCGACGCGCCCGATAAGCTGCTGCGAGGCGACATCGACCACGGCGAGGTGTCCGACGCTAAACGTATTCAGGGCCACATACACCCGCCCTTTATGCAGCGTCAGGCTCTGCACAAAAGCGTTCAGCGCTAGCGTCGAGGTCTGTCCGGTGGCCGGATCGTAAAAGCTCAGCGAGCCATTCTGGTCGCTGAAGTTTCCGCCGTTGCCCACAACCACGCCGGTGGTCACGAGCTGTTCTTCGTTGTCATCGCTGCCCATCAGGTCGCAGCCGCTCAGCACGAGCAGCGGCAGCGCGATAAGCAGTAGCAGGCGTCGCATTGTCTGTCGCTCCTTTCGTTTTGTTCAGGGTTTACGGAAGCAGATCCACGAGAAGCTGCACGCGCACGTGGCGCGGCGGCATTGGATAAAAGCGCACGACCTCGTAGGCTGTGTCGGTCAGGTTTTCGAAGGTCAGGCCGAAGGACAGCCGGGCCCGGGCGACCGACTGCTCCAGGCGCAGATGGGCGTCGAGCACGGTAAAAGGCGCCAGCGCCTGGGTTTCGTCGGTGGTGAGGTAGCGGCGGCCGAGATGGCGAGCGTCGAACCCCAGCGTGAGCGGACCGGCCTGCACGTCCAGAAAAGCCTTGAGCTGATGGGGCGGCACGTACCGGAGCTGGTGGCCATAGGCCCGTGTGGCTGGATTTGAGCGGTCCTCGGCACGGGTAAACGTGTAGAAAAGGCCACCTTGCAGCCGAAGCGATGCGGCCAGCGGCACGTCGGCCCGGAGCGAGGCTTCCACGCCGCGCGTGCGCACGCGTCCGACGTTGAGAGGCCGCCAGAGCTGTAATCCTGGCGCCACGAAGCTGGGGTACCAGACGATCTGATCCGCCAGGGTGGTCTGAAAGGTGGTCAGCTCCAGCAAGAAAGGCCGAAGATGTGCGTACAGACCGGCTTCGGTGGCCCAGCCGCGCTCAGGCTTCAAATCAGGGTTGCCCCCAGGTCGGAAGAAACGCTCGCCCAGCGTGGGTGCCCGAAAGGCACGTCCCACCAGCCCCTTCAGGTGGAGCGTCCCTTCCTTCAGGGCCAAATTCAGGCCGAGTTGGGGGCTGAAGGCGTGGAAGGTGCGGCTGGCCGTCGCGTACAGGTCTAGTCGCAGGGCCGGATAGACACGCAGTTGCCCCTGCTGTCCGGACAGGTGCAGTGCCAACGCGGCCGTGCGCTGATCGACGCCGCCGCGCAGCGCGGCCCGCTCCCAACGTGCTTCGACCAGAGCGGTCATGGCCCAGTGCGGGTACAGTGCCTGGTCGAGCGTTGCTTCCAGCGCCAGCCCACGCGTGCGCGTGGTGTCGGCCTCGTCGATAAGCCGGTTGGCGTAGGCCAGCAGCGTGTGCTGGTAGCTGCCGCGCAGCGTGAGCCGTCCGCCCGGCAGCGGTCGTTCGGCCAGCAGCAGCAGGCGACGTTGGTGGTCAGTCTGGTGCGCATCGACCGGCGGCGCGTTGCCCGGACCAGGCAGGCTCCGGCGCACCTCGGTCAGCCATAGCGTCCCTTCAAGCCGCCAGACGCCTGCGTAGCGCACTTTGCCGAACACCGAAGTCATCGCCCGGTCGGCGCCTTGCCGACGGCGCACCGTCGGCGGCGGCAGTGGGTTGGGGTATGGGTAGTCGCCGGTGATACGGCTGTGTTCGACGGCCCCCAATACGGCTACGCGTCCCGCCCCTGCATGCACAACCGTACCCAGACTCCGCTCACCGAAGGCCCCCAGCCGCAACGCGATGCGGCCGCCCGGACGCACCTTCGGCTGCAGCGTGTAGAGCCGCACGACACCGCCAATGGCACCCGACCCATAGGTAGCGGCGGCCGGCCCATGCACCACCTCGACCGATGACAGCAGCACGGTGGGTAGCAGCGTCAGGTCGATCAGGCCCGATTGCGGATCAGCCACGCGATGTCCGTCGATGAGCAGCAGCGTCTGGGTGGCGCCGCTCCCACGCAGCGCAAGCGTAGCCAGCCCACCACTCCCGTAGCGTTTGACGAAGAGTCCGGTCCGCGCTTCCAGTAGTTCAGCCGCCGTAATGGCGCCGGTGCGTTCCAGTTCGGTCGCCTCCAGACGCCACAGCCGCCGACCGGCCTCCCGGGGCTGCTCGAGACGCTCCCCTTCGACGACAACCGGCGGCAACGCCAGCGTGGTGTCCGCCCGCTCTTGGGCTCGGGCACCCAGCGCGCACCCGAGTCCCAGCAACACCAGTCCACAGCAAACGACAGAAGCGCCCATAAAAAAGCCCGTTACCTCAATGCGAGGTCCGGGCCAGCGCAGCCATGCCAGAACGACGGAAGGGCCGGCCTCAAGGCCGGTTCGGTCGAACAGCCGGTGCATCAGGCGCGGACCTCAGTTCCCGGAGGCTTCGGCCTGACGCCGCTGGCAGGTCTCCTGGCTCACCGTGGGTTCCGTCATTTGACGGAACGGACCCGAGACGGGCTCCACCGCCGGCCTTCCCATCTGCCCTGGGCAGACAGTGACCGTCGGCTTCTTCGCCCGCCGGCCGCAGCCACGGCTCACAGTTGCGGGTACAGCTCCAGATTCCCCGGCCCAACGACCGGGCCACTGGATTCCCTTTTCATCCGCCCGTAGCGGAACCAGCGGCGCATGTCGAAGAACACAGAAGCGAATTTAGCAACGTGCAAGCCGCCTCGCAAACCTTTGGACAACCCTTCCTGTTGAAATTTCCGGAAGGCTTCGGGGCTTGCCCCTTAGGCGCCGCATTTTGTAGGTTTAGCGCCATCACAAAGACTACGAAAAGCTACGTACCTCCTCGATGAAACTCTCGGAGCGCATCAAACAGACGCGTTTCGCTTCCCCTGCGCAGGAGGCGCTGCTCAACATTTTAGTGACCAGTTCGTGGTTGCTAAACGAGCTCTCGGCGCTCATGACCCCTTTTGGCATCACACCCACGCAGTACAACGTGCTGCGCATTCTCCGGGGAAGCTACCCCAGCAAGCTCACCTGTACGGAAATCGGACGCCGAATGCTCGACCGTACGCCGGATGTCACGCGCCTGCTTAACCGCCTGGAACGGGCCGGTCTCGTCACGCGCAGCCGTGCGAGTCATGACAAGCGTGTGGTCGAAGTGGGCATTACGGAAAAAGGATTGGAGTTGCTGGCCCGGATGCAGCCTGTGGTGGATGCCGCGCAGGAACGCCTGATGAGCCGCCTGTCGCCGGAAGAATTGCACCTGCTTAGCGAGTTGCTGGACCGCCTGCGGGTCGATGAGGACGAGTCAGGCGAAGCGCTCGAGCGGGTAACCGGCTCCTGAGCCCGCCATATGCTGCGCGAGGCCTGCGTCCTGGAAGGCGCTGGTGTTGGCCAAAGGCGCCGCTTTAGCGGCTTTTATGGCCTTTTCGGTTGCCTTTCACGCGGCACGTGCTGGGCGTGCCTTCGGTCCACCCAATCGCCGTAGCCATTGCACCGCTGATCTACCCGGCCCCTGGCTTATCCATGCCTATCCGCGAGGACCTGCACGTTCATCGAGCGCGTGACGGAACGGCAAGCCTTACCCTTCAGCGAAAGATCCGAAGCAGCAGATTGAGCAGGATTGTCAGCACCAGGCTGACGAGCAGCATCGTGCCCAGCGGGAAGTAGATGCGGAAGTTGCCCTTCTCCCAGCTGAAGTCGCCAGGAAGGCGACCAAAGGGCAACTGTGGAAGCCGTCCCAACAGAAGTAACAATCCGCCCAGCACCACCAGCACGGCGCCCATCAGCAGCAGCCAGCGTCCCAGCTCGGTCAGCGGACTCTGCGCCATGGCTCAAGAGGAAACGCTTGCCTCGCGAGGAACCTCAACGAACGTCAGCCAGCCGTAGGGATCTTTGCCTTCGCGGACGATTTCGAAGAACGCCCGCTGCAAGGCCTCGGTCACCGGGCCACGCCGCCCCTGGCCAATCGTGTAACGATCGACCGAACGGATCGGCGTGATCTCGGCAGCCGTGCCCGTGAAGAACAGCTCATCGGCAATGTAAAGTGCCTCACGCGGGATGGGTTGCTCGATCACTGTATAGCCCAGATCACGCGCCAGCGTGATGACCGCGTCGCGCGTGATGCCCGGCAGAATCGACAGCGTCAGCGGCGCCGTATAGATGACGCCATCCCGTACCAAAAAGAGATTTTCGCCGCTGCCCTCAGCCACATAGCCGTCCACCGACAGCATGATGCCCTCGGTGTAGCCGTTCAGCAACGCCTCCATTTTGACCAACGCTGCGTTCGCATAGTTAGCCCCGGCTTTGGCCATCGCTGGCAACGTATTGGGCGCCATGCGATTCCAGGTGCTCACCTGCACATCGACGCCCCGCTCCAACGCTTCATTTCCCAGATAGGCGCCCCAGTCCCAGACGGCAATGGCCACCTCAACTGGGTTTTTGAGCGGGTTGACCCCCAATTCCCCCATCCCCCGAAAGACTACCGGCCGGATGTAGCAGGCCTTTAGGCCGCTGGCGCGGATGGTTTCGAGCGCGGCGGCTTCCAGTTCCTCCAGCGTGTAGGGTAGCTCCATGCGGTAGATGCGGGCCGAATCGATCAGCCGCCGCATGTGCTCCCGCAGCCGAAAGACGGCCGGTCCCCGTGCCGTATTGTAGCAACGGATCCCCTCAAACACCGACGAGCCGTAGTGCACCACGTGCGAAAGCACGTGGATCTTCGCTTCCTCGAATGGTACCAGCTTGCCGTTAAACCAGATTGGATGTTTGTCCATGGTCGTGGATTGTTTGTCTGTCAGAAACTACGGAATTCCTCTTTGCCTGCGAAACCTGCCCGTCCGCTTGACCATTAGCAGGAGCAGGCTTTCACCCGCCCATGTAAGCATCTATGCGCTGGGGTCGCTGGATTCTCGGGTTGGTTATCTTGCTGTTTGTGCTACTGGCCGTAGCCGACGCGCTCGATTTGTTCAGCCGGCGCCCTTACTATGAGGTTCCGCACGGCAACCACACACACTACGTGCCGCGCGACCGGGACCCTGATGTACCCCTCGAGCGCTTTCCCACGCGTCCGCCGGGGCAGTGCGAGCGCATCATGCCCGATGGCCGGCTGGTAGCCATCGAAGGCTGCCAGTAGCCTTACGCCTCCTCCCTGCCTCGTCCCAGGCGCTCCAGCGCCTCGCCGCTCAGCCGCATCGTAATCCATTCCTGCATCGGGCGTGCGCCCAGCTTCTGGTAGAACCGAAGCGCCGGTTCGTTCCAGTCGAGCACCTGCCACTCCAGCCGCTTTGCACCGCGCGCAACGGCAATTTCGGCCACCCGCTTCAGCAACGCAAACCCGATCCCGCGTCTGCGGTAGGCCGGACGTACATAAATATCTTCCAGGTGAATGCCCCAGCGGGTCAGAAAGGTTGAATAGTTCGCAAAGAAAAGGGCAAAGCCCAGCGCTGTGCCGGTCGCCGGGTCTTCGGCCAGCAGCGCCTCGCAGCGCGGCGAAGCATCCGGGTGCAGGTGCGCCCGAAGCGCCTGGGGATCAGGCCGGGCCTCGTGACGCAATTTTTCGTAGTCGGCCAGCTCCAGGATCAATGCAGCAAGTGCTTCGGCATCATCTGGCGTTGCCTCACGAATGCGAAACGCAAGCTCCGTGGCAGGGGCTTTCATCGGTAGCGGCGGAAGAATTCGTCGTCTTCGTCCTCTTCGTCGTCATCCCGACCCAGCGACGAAAGCATCGAACCCATGATGTCGCTATAGCGGGTTTCCTGATCAAGCAAATCCTTGCCGAGCAGCGAGTGCTGGTGGAGCGCCTCCAGCACGAACTCCATCATCGAGGCCGTCTCGGCTGGCGTGGCCGGGCGCGTGTAGCGCTGCACGAGGGCGCAGAGTCCCTCTACCGCATCCAGTCGGCGGGCATACTCGTCGAAGGAGAGCTCCGGCGTCAGCTCTACCTGACCGCCTTTTGCGAACCAGTCCAGAATGGGCTGATAAACGGCCCGGCCTTCTCTGCGGTTGGCCGGATCCGGGAAGTAGCGCGGGAAGATGGCCTTGACAGCGCGCCCAACGAGCATCCGCGCCACGTTCTGCACGCCCTCCTGTTCACCCTCATATACCAACTCGATCTTGCCGGTGATGGCCGGCTCCACAAAGAGCAGGTCGCTGAGGCGCACGGTGGTTTCCGCCTCGCCGTTCAGGAGCGCTCGACGCTCGGCTGCCGAAATCAGGCACTCGAGCGCCGCCCGCGTCATGCGTACCGACACGCCGGACTTCTGGTCCACATATTCGCTCTGGCGCGCCTCAAAGGCAATTTGTTCGAGGATCTCCCGGAAAAAGTAGGGCACGTGCACGCGCACCTGGCCATCGCGCTCCTGCCAGGCTTCCTGTTGCGTGATGGCGATGCCGATCTCGATCGTCTTCGGATAGTGCGTAATGATCTGGCTATCGATACGGTCTTTTAGCGGCGTAATGATGTTGCCGCGGTTCGTATAATCTTCCGGGTTAGCCGTAAAGACAAGCAGGACGTCGAGCGGAAAGCGGATATTGAAGCCGCGAATCTGAATGTCCTGCTCCTCCAGGATGTTGAGCAGGCCCACCTGAATGCGTGGCTGCAGGTCGGGAAGCTCGTTGATGGCAAAAATGCCTCGGTTCGTGCGCGGAATCAGGCCAAAGTGGATGACCTCTTCGTCGGCGTAAGTTAGCCGTCGATTGGCCGCCTTGATGGGATCGATGTCGCCAATCAGGTCGGCAATAGTTGTGTCGGGTGTGGCGAGCTTTTCGGCATAGCGCCGGCTCCGGTGGAGCCATTCAATGGGCGTATCGTCGCCCATGTCGGCCACCATCTCACGGCCGTACTTAGAGATCGGGGCAAACGGGTTATCGTTGACCTCACTACCCTGAATGATCGGGATGTATTCGTCGAGTAGCTCCGGCAGCATCCGGATGATGCGCGTTTTGGCTTGGCCACGTAGCCCAAGCAGAATCATATCGTGCCGCCCCAGAATGGCGTTCTGAATCTGGGGAATGACGGTCCGCTCGTAGCCGATGATGCCGGGAAAGATCTCCTCGCCGCATCGCAGTTTAGCAATCAGGTTTTTGCGCAGCTCGTCCTTAACCGACAGTGGCCGATAGCCCGCCTCCTTCAGATCCCCTAATGTCTTCAATTCAGTCAGCCCTCGTCCCATGGTCCTCCATGATCAGTTGAAACATGCAGCAGGTTAGGTAGCACGGCTACGGTGTGGCCCTGTTCCCCAAGCGGTCCCAGCGATAGGCCACAATCCAGGGTTCCGGATCGTTCAGTACCACCACCAGCCGGCACGAAGCAGGCTGGCATTGCACGGCCAGATCATGCGGATAAAACCGGTGGTTCAGGCGCTGCTCCGGAGGCGTCAGCCGATGGCGCAACCAGCCATCGTGCAGACCGTACACGTCGATCTGCACCCAACCGGGCCGCAGGTTGAGTAAAAAGAGCAGTGAATCGAGCGCCACGGCCGACGACGTAAGCAGCGGTGCTTCGTGCACCTCGCCTACAAGGAAGGCGCGGCTACGGGCCAGCATGGGCGAATCGAAGCCTACGAGCGCCAGCGTGTCGAGCCGGCCATTCGGCCACCAGCGATCAATCACAGGCCGAAATCCGGCCAGACTCAGCAGCGTATCGCCCCAGGGGCGCACAAATCCGGCATAGCGCCAGTACGGCTCGGGGAGCTTTTGCCGACGCCTGAGGTGCCCCTGTCGGTCGAGCTGCATCAGCACGCCTCCCTGGCCCTCACGAATGGCCTTGACGAAGTAGCCGTCTGGCGTGGCCGCTGCATAGAGCAGCGCCCGGTCGGGCAAGTCGGCCGGCAACGGCAGCCGCCTGCGCACGCGACGCCCGGCAATCAGCACGAGCACCCGCGCCTCGGGCGCCAGCACCACCAGCGTATCGCCCCGAAAGCCGGCCAGGTAGGGGTAGCGCACACCAGCCGGACGCAGCGTATCGCGTAGCGCGCCGGTCGTGTCGAACACGGCCAGCAAATGCTGCTCGGCATCGCTGACGTAGAGCAGGCTGTCGGGACCGAACTGTACGGTGCGGGGACGCTTGAGCGGGAGCGCCTCCGATGCCGTAACACGCCACAGGGGCCGCAGCGTGTCGAAGGGTACGGTAGATGCTACCTGACGCGAAAGCGAATCGGACGGCAGCAGCACCGTGGGTTCTTCGCGACGGCACGACGAGGGGAAACACCCCGTCAGCCACAACGCCAGCCCCAGCAGCAGCGTGGTGGACTTCCTCATCGCGACGACTCCTGGCGTCCGATGCGCATTTCCAGGGTTAGACGCTTCCCTTCACGCAGCACCCCAACCTGCACGCGATCGCCAGGTCGAAAGTCGAACAGCCGCGCTCGCAACTCGTCGCTGTTGGCGATAGGTGTACCCCCAAACGAGACGATCACATCGTAGGGACGCAGACCGGCCTCGTCGGCGGGCGAGCCGGGATCGACATCAGATACAAATACGCCACGCGTGTCGGGCACGCCCAGCGCCTGGGCAATCCGCGGCGTCAGATCCCGCACGTACAGCCCCGTGTAATAAGATCGATCCACGTAGCCCTTTGCCTTCAGCTCGGCCACAATGCGTTGAATCTTGTCGGCCGGGATTGCAAAGCCGATCCCCACCGAGCCGCCTGTTTCCGTGTAGATAGCCGCATTCATACCGATCACTTCGCCGAGCGCATTGACCAGCGGTCCCCCCGAGTTGCCCTGGTTAATGGCCGCGTCGGTTTGGATCATGTCGCGGTAGAGCCGACCGTTCTGGGCAGGCAAGTTGCGTCCCACCGCACTGACCACCCCTACGGTCACCGTCGGCGGGGCCGCCTCGAACAGGCCGTAGGGATTGCCCAGCGCGATCACCCATTCGCCCACGATCGGTTCGTTTGGGCTGAAGCGCAGGTAGGGCAGTGGCCGGTCTGGGGTCACCTTCAGCAAGGCGATGTCCGTGACAGGATCGGTGCCCACCAGCTCGGCATCCATAGCCTGACCATCGGGAAACGAGACGGTAATCTTCCTGGCGTTCCCCACCACGTGGTCGTTCGTGATGATATAGCCGTCCGGTGAAATAACAAAGCCCGAGCCGATCGCGTGAATCTGGCGCTCAATGATGCGCGAGCGCGGCCCGCCAAAGAAGAACTGCCATATCGGATCGTTGAAAAAGTCGGCAAACGGATCGCGATACAGCACGCGCTGCACTTCCAGCACGTTGATGCTAACCACGGCCGGCGAAACCTCGCGCACGGCGCGCGTGATGGCCGTCTCCCGCGAGCGGGCAAGCTGAACCTGCACATCCACGGTGTCGGCCATCACCTGAGGCGTATCCACTCCCGACTTTTCGGAGTGGGCATTCTGCGAACACCCGGCAATCAACGGCAGCAGCAGCAATCCCAGCAGTGGAAAGGCGCGTTGCATGGCAAACGGTCGGCTGAATCTGAAAGGGTACTGAGCCAGGCGGCTGATACGAACCAGCCCGGACCTGGTTCAACCGACTGGCTTTCGCTCCGTTTAACGTGTGAAAAAATTAAACAAAAAGATTCATGCAAAAGCCGGCCCGTCACATTCTGTTCTGGAAGCCGTACGGCGTCCTGAGTCAGTTCACCGATCGAGAAGGGCGTCCGACGCTCAAGGACTACATCGATGTGCCAGACGTCTACCCAGTTGGGCGACTGGACATGGACAGCGAGGGTTTGTTGCTGCTCACCAGCGACGGTCTGCTCAAGTACCGGCTGCTGCATCCGAAGTACGGGCACTGGCGCACCTACTGGGCACAGGTCGAACGCATCCCTGACGACGAGACGCTCCGGCGCCTGGCCGAAGGCGTGGTGATTGCCGGGGGCTACCGAACCCGTCCGGCCCATGTGCAGCGAATCGCGCCGCCGGCATTGCCCCCACGTCCTGTTCCCATCCGCTATCGCAAGACGGTGCCCACCTGCTGGCTGGAGATTTCCATTCGCGAAGGGAAAAACCGGCAAGTGCGCCGCATGACGGCCGCCGTGGGACATCCCACGCTCCGACTGGTCCGCGTGGCCATCGGACCATTGTGCCTCGAGGGTCTGGAGCCCGGCCGATGGCGTCTGCTCACACCCGACGAGGAGGCTGCCCTCTACCGCCTCTGTCGTCTCAGGAAACCCTGACCCTCATCAATGCATTTTCTCTCCTAAACTTTGTTTTTTTCTGCATTTCCTGTTATGCGTTGTGTCTTTCCATGGATTGCCGTTCTGTTGATCATGGCCGGATGTAGCCTGCTGGGTACCGCCTACCCCCCGCTACCGCAACTGATCGGCGCGTGGGAATGGGACGTTTCCACGGGGGGCTTTGCCGGCATACGCCTGACCCCAGACAGCACCGGCTACACGATTCGGCTGACGTTTCACACCAAGGGCGCGTTCGTGTGGCACCGCAGCGATCAGCCTCCGATTACCGGCCACTACCGGCTTTTCCAACGCAACGGCGACTGGTACGTCCGCTATACTCCAAGCGCTCATCGTTTCATGCCCGAACAGCGGATTCAATTCCCGGCACCTGACACGCTGCTGCTGCACGATCAGTGTGACGACTGCTTTTCCCACCGATTCCATCGGGTGCAATAGAAAAGGCCACCCATCGCGATGGGTGGCCCTGCAGCGGCATGTTGCGACCTCTGACTTTAGGTGCCGGCCGTGTAATCGGTAGCGTAGACTCGTTGCTCGTCGGTAAGCGTGTCGATCCGGATGCCCATGGTTTCCAGCTTGATGCGAGCGATCTCCTGGTCCAGCTCTTCGGGCAGGTCGATCACCTGCGGTGGTAGCTTTTCCCCTGCTTTATGTTTTTCAACGAGCATCAGGTGTGCCATAAACTGGTTGGCAAAGCTCATGTCCATGACCTCAGATGGGTGTCCTTCGGCCGCGGCCAGGTTGACCAAGCGGCCCTCGGCCAGCACGTAAATGCGGCGGCCATTTTCGAGCATGTATTCTTTGTTGTTAGGTCGCACCTCACGCACGCGCACGGCCAGCTCGGCCAGTTCCTTCAGGTTCAGTTCCACGTCGTAGTGGCCCGTGTTGCACACGATGGCCCCATCCTTCATCTTCCGGAAATGATGACCGCGGATTACGTCTTTCATGCCGGTGGCTGTCACGAAGATGTCGCCGATCTCGGCGGCCTCGTCCATGGGCATCACGCGGAAGCCGTCGAGCACCGCCTTCAAGGCTGCCGTGGGCTTCACTTCGGTGACAATGACATTGGCGCCCATGCCGCGCGCCCGCATGGCAACGCCCCGACCGCAGTGGCCGTAGCCAGCTACCACGAAGTTTTTGCCAGCCAGCAGCACGCTGGTGGCCCGTAGAATGCCATCGATGGTGGACTGGCCTGTGCCGTAGACGTTGTCGAAGTCCCACTTTGTCTCGGCGTCGTTAACGGCAAAAACCGGATAGAGCAGCTTACCGTCGGCGGCCATAGCACGCAGCCGCTTGACGCCGGTGGTCGTTTCCTCTGAGCCGCCGATGATATGCCGGGCCAGTTCGGGACGCTTATGATGGACGGTGAAGATCAGATCGGCGCCGTCGTCGAGCGTCAGGTGCGGGGGCTTGTCCAGCGTGCGCTCGATGCTCCAGTAGAATTCTTCAACGGACTGGCCCTGCCAGGCGTAGATCTCAACCCCGGCGGCAGCCAGCGCCGCGGCGATGTCGTCCTGCGTCGAAAGCGGATTGCAGCCGCTCCAGGCCACCTCGGCCCCACAGGCTTTGAACGTTTCGATCAACACGGCCGTCTCCTTGGTCACATGCAGACAGCCGGCGATTTTGTAGCCCTTGAACGGCTGCGCTTTGCTGTAATGCTTGCGCAAGTGCATCAGCACGGGCATGCGACTTTCGGCCCACTCGATCCGCTTCCGGCCTGCTTCGGCCAGACCCAGATCCCGCACCTTGTAGGCTCCTTCCTTGTAGTCCATCGTCCTGAACGCTTTAGGTGAGTTCATCTGCGGCCAGCCTCTTACGCCTTAGCCGCAGCTTCGGTCGCAATTTGCCTGATCTTCACGGGTGCTTCGGGAGAAAAAGCACAGAACGCGTCTGAATCCTTCCTGCTGTCTCCAGCTGGATCAGGTAAATGCCTGCCGCCAATCCCTCTGGGGAAAAGACCGCCACATGGCTGCCTTCTGGCAACGTGGCGTCCACCAGCCGCGATACCTCGCGCCCTAGCAAATCATAGACAGTCAACCGCACCTGACGGGTGGCGTCCAGTGTGAAGGGAATCGAAACCTGCCGGCGGAACGGGTTGGGAAAAGGCGCCAGCAGTTGCACCACGTGGGGCGTGTGCAGTTCGGCATCAAGCGTGGCCTGCTCCAGCTTCAGCTTTTCGATCGTCCAGAAGGCATTCGCATCGGTCGTCGTGCATCCAAATGTAAAGCGCAGCCAACGCTGGCTACCGGCCGCCTCCGAGAGGTCAAACGTATGCTGCATGCCCTCGGGTGGACTCGCCGCACCAAAAGGACGCTTCGGCGTGCCGCCGCTTTCGGGCACCAACACCTCCCAGGTGCGGCCCTCATCGGCCGAGGCTTCCAGGTAGCCTTCGCAGCTCAGGCCAAAGTTGAAGCGATGCGTCAGGTGCAGCCGCAAACGGTCGGCATTGCTGGCCAGCGACACGGGCAACAGCACCAGCGTCGTATAGCCTGTCCGCAGACCGTCCACGGTCCAGGCCGCATTTCCCGACCGCCAGCCAGCACCGGCCCGTGCCACCTGCAATATGTCAGCCGTTACCACGCGCCCCACATCCACCTCATAAGTCTGCATCGGCGCCTGCAACGGCTGGCGCAGCACCCAGCCACCGGCCGTCTCGACCTCCAGGTAGTACCGTATCCACCCCGGCACACCGTCCCAGGGAATCTGTCCTTCGTAGAGCGTGTCGTTGAGGGACTGAAACAGGGCCGTCGAGACGAACTGCCCGGCCTGCTCGTAGAAGGCTTGTAGCCGCACCACCGAGTCGCCCTGCGCAATGACCACCACCTGAAGCGTCAGCTGATTGGTTTCAACGCGCACATCTCGTGTCGGATCATGGCGTATGACCAGACGGATCGCACTGGGATCGATTAGCCCGCGGGCACCCAGGCGATCAATCAGTACGGGCAGGTGGGCTCCGTCGTAATAGTCCATGTCGGCCTGAAGCAGCGCTTGCGCGGCGTCCCGAAACGTGGCGGGCGGGCTCAGATACAGCGTGGCGGCCATTGCCAAGCGATCGGTGACGGCTTTTCCGAGCACGTCCTGGATCTCCATAAGCACCGTCGCCCAAAGCAGCCCGTCTTCGTAGATGTTACAAGGCCGACGGGGTATGTCTTCACGGTCGCAGTTTGTGGCTTCGGGATAGCGCCCGGCAAAGGTAATGCGCCGCCCTTCCCAGATGGTGCCGTCGCCACTGTCCCACCGAAAGAGGAAATCCCAGTCTGTGCGACGTACCCGACCGGTTTCGACCAGGCCCCGCACGTAAGAACCCGCCCAGTAGTCGGCCCAGCCTTCGTGGAGCGCACGCCCTTCGTTGGTGCTAAGCAAACCCGGCGCTGCGTCTTCCAGCAGCGCGTGCATGTACTCGTGCCAGATCACCGTGGCATCCTCAGCATCGTCCACCCCTCCGTCACCAAAGACGATTGCGTTCTGTGCGGGATAGAATTGCGAGTTGTCTTGCTGGCCGAAGCCATGCGGATTTACCTGGATCGGTCTGGCCAGCACTGCCATACCCAGGTCGAGTTGCTGCAGATAGCGCTGGCTGTAGTCGATGTGATAATAGGCCATAGCGGCCTCGAAGTGGCGGTGGGAGCGAAGATACCGAAAGGCGTTGGGCGCAGCCTCGGCCGGTGGATCGTAGGGGGTGTCGGCAATGCCCGGAATGTCGCCGGTGATTCGCACATAAGGGCCTTGGAGTCGGTACAGGCCATCTCCGCCCTGCGTAATATCCGGGAGTGTGACGACCAGGCGCTCGGCGTTTAGTTCAGGCGTATCGGCATCGTCGTTGTCGGCATAGGCGCCGCCGTAGGCGACCCCAGCCGTCGCCAGCGGATCAGGGTCGAACACCATTCCTTCACCTGTAACCAGTCCTACCGGGAGCAGCATCGGCAGAGGTGTCCATGCCGCCATTTTCGCCACACGGGTCGTTTTTGCGTCTCGTTCTCGGACAGCCTGACTTTGCACGTACAGCAATTCGCCCGTGCGGGCATCGACCAGCACTGCCCATTCGTCGGGTTGGTCCTGCGGCCAAAGCACAAAGTGCCAGACCAGCCGCGGGGGCTCCGACGGCCACACCACCAGCTCCGGCGAGGTGGTCGGTGCGTCGGATTGGGCCAGACGGCGCCGCGCTTCAGCCACGGCCTCGGCCGCCGAAAGGCGGGGGGTTGGGTCAAAGCGAGCAGCATAGGCATCCATCTGGGGCTCGTAGCCGCTGAGCATCAGCGTGGGCCGACCCCGGGCGTTCAGGTTGACCTGCACGTAGCGCCCATAGACGGGAAGGCCGGCAAGCGTCTGCTGGAACCGCACGTGCGTGGCATAAGGCGTGGTGCGTACGCGGTCCACAGTCAGCGTGCGGTCGGGTTGCTGCCAGCCGAAATGCGCTGCCTCTCGTCTGAGGTAAGCCCGGGCAGTGGCCTCGGCGCTTCCCTGCCAGGCTACCGGCGTGCGCGCCCAGTAGCGTGCCTGCCAACGCCCTGTAACTGGATCGATGCGTCCTTCGGGCACTGCTTTCGTGGCCGGAGCCTGCAGCACGTCACGCCGGGGTTGCGCCCACAGGCCAGAGACGCCCGTTCCAACCAGCAACCCAATCAGTACAATTGCCCGGAATTGGCCGTTCATCAAAAAAGCCTGCGCCCTTCCGTTCAAAGAAAAGTAACAAAAAAAGGGCCGCTTCGCAGCGGCCCTTCGAAAAAGCCTACGTCGGCTTCGTCAGGCATAGCGGGAAACAGCCTGTTTGAGTTCCTCAACACGGTTGAGTGCCTCCCATGGGAACTCCGGGCGCCCAAAGTGGCCATAGGCGGCCGTGGCTCGATAGCGCGGCTTGAGGAGGTCCAGATCTCGGATAATCGAGGCCGGCCGTAGATCGAAGACCTCACGCACGGCCTCCACCAGCACGGCATCGGGCACGACGCCCGTGCCGAACGTGTTCACATCAATCGAGACCGGCTCGGCCAGCCCGATTGCATAGGCAATCTGTACTTCCACCTCGTCGGCCAGCCCAGCACCTACGATGTTCTTGGCTACGTAGCGCGCGGCATAGGCGCCCGAACGGTCCACTTTGGACGGATCCTTGCCGCTGAAAGCGCCGCCTCCATGCGCTCCTTTTCCGCCGTAGGTGTCCACAATGATCTTGCGACCGGTTAGTCCCGTGTCGCCATGTGGCCCGCCAATGACAAAACGGCCGGTTGGATTTACATGCAGGATCAGTTGATCGTCTACCAGTTCGGACGGAAGCACGCGCGGCAGCAGAATTTCCCGAATGTCTTCGCGAATGCGCTTCTGCGAGACGTCTTCGGTGTGCTGCGTCGAGACGACCACCGTATGGATGCGGCGGGGCGTGCGCCGATCGTCCTCGTACTCGACCGTCACCTGACTTTTGGCGTCCGGACGCAGGTAGGGCATCAGATGCGGCTCTTCCTTGCGGATGCGGGCCAGCTCGCGCACAAGCCGGTGGGCCAGCATGATCGGCAACGGCATCAGCTCGGGCGTCTCGCGGCAGGCATAACCGAACATCATCCCCTGATCGCCCGCGCCCTGCTCGCCGGTAGGCGCTCCGTCGACGCCCTGGCGGATGTCTGGGCTCTGCTCGTGAATGCTGGAAAGCACGCCACAGCTGTCGGCGTCAAACCGGAGGCGCGGGTCCGTGTAGCCGATGTCACGGATAACGTCCCGCGCAATCTGCTGCACATCGACGTACGCCCGTGTGTAGACCTCTCCGGAAAGCACCACCAACCCGGTGGTTACCAGCGTCTCCACGGCCACACGGCTGTGCGGATCTTGGGCCAGCATGGCATCCAGAATGGCATCCGAGATCTGGTCAGCGATTTTGTCCGGATGCCCTTCGGAAACCGACTCAGAAGTAAACAGGTAGGCCATCGAAGCTCTTGCGGTTACGTGAAGCGGTGATCGTCCGTTTAAGCGCGTCGTTAACGCCCGGTCTGTTTTTGAGATTCAACGCTTTATGTGAAGATCGCTTCCCCGGAACCCCTCAGCCGACTTGCACGTTGGCGGGCTCCGTCACATTCCACGTTGCTACAGAAAATGCGCGATCGTATTTTAAGGTGATTTGCAGAAAAACGACGGGCATTGGCTCGTCCGAAAATAGCAACAAACCGCGGATCAACCAAGGAGGCGTAGCACTATGGCCAACGACATCGAAGCCAAGGTGAAAGCCATAATCGTGGAAAAGCTCGGCGTCGACGAGGCCGACATCACCCCAGAGGCTTCCTTCACGAACGACCTCGGGGCCGACTCGCTCGACACGGTCGAACTTATCATGGAATTTGAAAAAGAATTCGACATCACGATCCCGGATGAAGAGGCAGAGAAGATTGTGACGGTGGGCGATGCGATTAAATACCTGAAGGAAAAGATCGGCCAGGTTTGACAAAGCCCTGTCCTGAGCCCGGCAGCACCCGATTACGCGATGCGCCGGGCTTTTCTGTGCTTGTTCGAATCGGAAACAATCATGGTAACGCAACGGCGCGTCGTTGTTACAGGCATGGGGGCCCTGACGCCCATTGGGCTGAACGTCCCGGACTTCTGGGAGGCGTTGCTGCAGGGTAAAAGCGGCGCCGCTCCCATTACCCGCTTCGATCCGGCTCCCTTTGATACACACTTTGCCTGCGAACTGAAGGGATTCGATCCGCTAAACTACATGGATCGCAAAACGGCTCGGCGCCTGGACCCTTTCGCCCAGTATGCACTGGTGGCCGCCGACGAGGCGCTTCGGGATGCCGGACTGGAGCCTGAGCAGCTTCCACCTTCGGAAAAGGATCGGATTGGCGTAGTCTTCGGCAGCGGCATCGGTGGCATGCAGGTTTTCCAGGAGCAGACGGCCCAGTACCTGCAACGCGGGGCGCATTTCATCTCGCCGCTGTTCATTCCCATGCTCATCCCCGACATTTCGGCCGGGCACCTGGCCATTCGCTATGGCTTTCGCGGCCCTAACTATGCGGTCGTCTCTGCCTGCGCCACGGCAAACCATAACCTGGGCGACGCCTTCCTGCTTATCCAGCGAGGCATGGCCGACGTGGTGCTCTGCGGCGGCAGCGAGGCGCCCATCACCGAGATGGCACTGGGCGGCTTCAATGCGATGAAGGCGCTCTCCACCCGCAACGACGATCCAGTCCGGGCCAGCCGTCCCTTCGACGCCACCCGTGACGGGTTCGTCATGGGCGAAGGGGCCGGCGCGCTGGTGCTCGAAGAATTGGAGCACGCACGCCGGCGCGGCGCCCGCATCTACGCCGAAGTGCTCGGCATTGGCATGTCGGCCGATGCCCACCACATCACCGCCCCAGACCCCGAAGGCGAAGGTGCTGCCCTGGCTATGCAGGCACTGCTGCGCGACGCAGGCCTCCGAGCTGAAGATGTTGACTATATCAATATGCACGGCACGTCCACTCCGCTGGGCGATGTGGCGGAAACAAAAGCCATCAAGTGGGTTTTCGGGGAGCACGCTTACCGGATGAACCTGTCCTCGACGAAAAGCATGACGGGCCACCTGCTGGGCGCAGCCGGTGCCGTTGAGGCCATCGCCACCATTCTGGCCATCGTACACCAGACCGTTCCGCCCACCATCAACTTCGAGCACCCTGATCCCGCTTGCGACCTGAACTACACGTTCAACGCGCCGCAGCAGCGCCCCATACGTGTGGCGATCAGCAACGCGTTCGGTTTTGGCGGGCACAACACGGCCGTGGCCTTCGGCCTGTATGAGGAATAGCCCCTACTTGAAGATGATTTCGTCGATCAGTGGCGCGCCCAATGCTTCGTTCAGACGGGCGCGCCACTGCTCCCGCTGCAAGTGCAGCGTATGGCGCCAGGCTGCCGAAGTCAAACGCACATAGAGCCTGCGATCACGCACCCAGGCCGAGTCCGTCACCCGGTTGATCTGGGGACCAGCCAGCGCCGCCCAGGTTTCGATGATGTGCACAGCGTCGATGCGCCCACGCAGCCCCCATCGTTCGATGACTTCTTTTAAAATTTGTCCCAGCGGCTGTGGTTTGGACAGCATAAGCGGGTGCCAGGAAGCATTTTTGCAATGAAGGTAGGCGTTTGCGCCGACGCTGTCCAGTCGAAAATGCAAAAAATCTGAGGTTGCCGTATGCGTCCGTTGCTGCTGCTCTGCACGTGGTTGCTGACCCTGAGCCCGGGGTTGCTCAAAGCCCGGGCGCAATCGGCCGACACGCTCCGCCTAACGCTGATTCAGGCGCTCCAGCGTGCGCTTGCAGTCAGCCCCGACCTGAGGGCCGTCGAAGCTCGCCGGGACTTTGCCGAGGCTCGCTACGATCAGGCCCTCGCCAGCCGTTTTCTGACCCAGTTTCAGTTGCAGACCGCCCACGCCATGGGGCCGGGTCTCAAAATCCCTGAAAACAACTCCTTTCCCACCGAAGCGCTGTACCTAAACCCCGAGGTGCGCAACGACTGGCGCGACGTGCGGCCGTTCAACCAGCTCGAAATCCAGCTCATCCAGCCGCTGTGGACCTGGGGCGAGCTCAGCGGCCAGATTCGCGCTGCCCGCTACGGCACCGAAGTCGAAGCCGCCGGCACGCGCCAGAAAGCGCTGGAAGTAGCCGTGCGCACCGGCGAACTGTACTTCAGCCTCCAACTCACTGAAGCGCTGCTCCGTCTGGCCCGCGAAACCGGCGAGATCCTGGACCGCGCTAAGGAAGAAGTGAACCGGCTGCTGCAAGCGGGCGATCCCACAGTGGACGATGCCGACCTGTTCCAGCTCCGCATCACCGAACAGGAGTACTTCCAGCGCGTCGTCGAGGCCGAAGAGCGCCACCGGATCGCCAGCTCGGCGCTGGCCCGCCAGCTCCTGCTTTCCGATAGCGTGGTGATCGATCCGGCCGAAGGCCCGCTGATGCCCCTCGCGTTCACGCTCCAACCGCTGGAAACTTACCTGAAACTGGCCGAGGCCAACCGCCCGGAAATCCAGCAGGCTCAGGCCGGACTGGCGGCCCGTGAGGCACTTGTGGACGTGGCCCGCTCGGACTACTACCCCAAGTTGTTTCTGGGCATCTCCGGTCGTTGGACCTACACGGCCGGCCGTTATCGCCAGCCCAATCCGTACATCAGCGACCCCTACCTCGGCGAAAGCCTTCGGGCCGGACTCGGCTTTCGATTGAACCTGAACTTTGGCCAAACGCGCGCGCGCGTTGAGCAGGCCCATGCCCAACGCAACGAAGTGGCCTACCAGCTGGAAGCCGCCCGCCAGCTCGTTCGGTTCGAAGTTGAAGAAGCCTACCGCAACGTCCGCATCGCCAAAGCGGCGCTTGACGCCCGCGAGCGGGCCCTGACCATCAGCAAAGAGTGGCTCCGCACCGAGCAGATCAACTTCGACCTAGACCTCGGCGACACCGAAAACCTCGTGCGGGCTGTCCGCGAAAACCTCGAACTCCAGGCGCGCTACTACGAGGCTGTCTACAATTATAACCGGGCCGTGCTGCGCCTGCAACGCGCCGTCGGCATGCTCGATCTGAACGTGCAGCGCGGCACGCTTGTTGAATAAATCCGCAACGCCTAATTCGCCAACAAACTGCTGCGATAATGAACACCCCGAAACTTCTCGTGCTGCTGCTGATCGGCCTGCTGCTCGGCAGCTTTTCCATTGCCCGGGCGCAGTCCAGTTCTGAAGCGCAGAAGCTCCGCCAACTGCTGGAGTCGCGCGACCGCCAGATCAAAGCGCTGCTCGACGCCGGTCCGCTGACGTCCGAACGCCGCACCCAGCTCAAGGACCTGATCAACGGAGTCGTCGATTTTGAAACGATGGGCCGGCTGGCGTTGGGCCCCTTCTGGAACGACCTGTCTTCTGCGCAGCGTCGGGAGTTCGTCGAGGTCTTCAGCGACATCGTACGTGAGCAGTCACTGGCGGACCTGGACATCTACCGCGCCCGCGTGCGCTACGACCGCGTCGAAGTGCAGGGCGACAGCGCCCGGGTCGTTACCACCGTTACCTATAAAGAAACGCCTACGCAGGTGGTCTATCTGTTCACACGCCGTCAAAGCCAATGGAAAGCCTACGACATCATCATCGATGAGGTGAGCACTGTCGAAGGCTATGCCCGGTCTTTCCAGAGCGTCATTCGCAAACGTGGCTTCGACGCGCTCATGAACAGCCTCCGGAAAAAGCAGGCAGAGCTGCGCCGCCCTAGTTCTTCGTAAAACGAAAATTTCAAATCTTTGCCGAAAACTCCGTGTCTTTCATATCGTTGGGTTGAGACCCCGGGTCTTAACCTTAACATAATGGCTGGTCCGCTTCAGGAAGGATACGTACTGCACACCTATGGCGCCGAACGCTACGTGCGCCATGCGGTGGCTTCGGTGATCACGCTGCGACGGCACGATACCCGCAGGCCGGTGGCGCTTTTCTGCTCCAACGAACACCGGGCACTGTTGGCGCAGTATGGACTGGACCGGCTCTTCCAGGTGATCGCTCCGCTGCCTGAGGCGCATCGTTCCATCGTCGGCTTTAAGCACCACCTGCACCGGTTCATGCCCTTCGACCGGTGCCTGTTTGTCGATGCCGACATGATTTGGTGTCGGGATCCCGATCCGCTTTGGCAACAACTTTCGGCTTTTCCTTTCACGGCAACCGGCCTGGAACGGGCCGATTTCTTCTTTGGCGGCCCTAAAGGCATCGGGGTAGTGCTCGACGTAATGCTGGACCGCCGTCGTCGCACACTACGCCGCTTCGGCCTAACCTATTTGCCTCGGGTGCAGGCCGGGATGATCTACGCGCAGGATGCGACATTGACGCGCACCGTCTGTGAGCTGGCTTCGGAATTTCTCGTACGCCGCCACGAGACGCACTTCCGGAGCCGCCTCCACGAAGGCCGCAGCGAGGAATCCTGCGAGTGGAGCCTGGCCATGGCCATGAGTCGGCTAAACCTGCCCATTTTTCCCTGGTTTGCCGGCCAAAACAGCCCACAACTGGATTACATCGATGATCTGACTTCCCACGACCCCGACTTCAACCAGGTGACCTGCCGCTACTATACAGACCGCTTCGTGTATGCGCTTCGGGGGATTCCGTCGCCCTTTCTGCGCCGGCTATTGCTGCGCCTGCTTACGCGCCTGCCAGGACGCGGCGACTACATGGAAGTGACGCCCTTTGCCCTGCACTTCGGCTGGCTGCACCAGAAGCAGCCGTTTTATGCATTTGCCGAAAAAGTCTGGGCAGAGCTGACCCGTCCGTCCGATTCAACCTCGCTACTGCACGGTGAGCAGGTGCCAGAGCATGACGGTATGGCCGGTGTAGAGCCCTCGGCTCAGCCCAAACAGTACGGCAAGAAGTAGCCAGCTTCCTGGATGCAACACGGCCAGCACCGTCTGTAGCCAGCCCGGCCCCTCCACGACCTGTGCCACGTCGCGAAGCGTTCGCATCAGCGCCCAGCCTTCCACAAGCAGCCACAGCATCAGCAGGACGTGCCCGGTTCCGGCGCCCGGCTCCAGGCTGAGCGCGGTAACCATCAGCAAGAAAAGTGGCCACCGGGACATGTGCGCCAGCGTCCAGGCCTGCATGAAGCCGGTGCGCCGTCCCCATCGACTGAGCAGCCGCACGCCCAGCGCCCAACCTCCCAGCAATACCACACTACCCACCCCCGCAACAGGAAGCAACACGAAAGGAGTTCGAGCGGCTTCCACAACCGGCGTCATTAGCTCTGGCGGAAGCAACCCAACCAGCCAAGTGGCTGCCGGACTTTCCTGAAGCATCGCCATCGTAACGGCCAGCGTGACGCCCAGCGCCACCCCTTCGGCCAGTCCCAGCACATTCAAGGCACCCGTGGGAAGATCACGGCCGTACTGTACGGCCTCGGTGTAAAAGCCGTGCGCCCGGAAGTAGCGCGCCCCCAGCAGGCGAAATAGCGGCGAAAACCGATAGCTTAACACCAGCACCAGGATCGGTACCCATCCTGCCAGCACCGCCCAGGGCCAGGGATTTGACGGGGGATGCCCGGCCGGAAAAGCAAAAACGGTCTGCGTTCCCGTAAACAGGCCACGCACCACATCAAACGCCGGTCGCGCCCGCCCCTGCCGATCATGCAGGCCATAGGCTTCTACAAAGGGGTGATCCAGGTGCAGTGCCGGCCGCCAACGCTCAACGTCCTGCCAGCGGTAGACGAACACCCACCCGTCGAAGGCTCCTTGCAAGCGGTTCAGGTGATCTTCCAAGTAACGCGCCTGCCACTCAGGCGCGTGAGGCACGCGCAGGCCGCGGAGCGTATCGGCCCGGACCCAGGTGCCCAGCCGTCCGATTCCAACGGGTACCGCCGGATGCGCCTGCTGCCAGCGCCGAAGTCGTTGCAGTGGATCTGCGGCATCTCGGGCGTCCAGCAACACAAAATCCACGACCTGCCCACACCGATCGCCCTCGATGAAGCGCGTTTCGTAGTACACCTGCAGGTCTGGACGCGCTCGTCGCACCTCATCCCGCAGCGTCCCAAAGTAAGCGCACGCTTCCGGATCGGCCGTATCGGCCAGCCGGGCCAGCCCGACAGCCCGCACTGAAGAATGACCGGCCACCTGCCCTAGCAGCCTGCGTAACCTTTCCTGGGCCTCTGGCAGACGTCGCCGCAGCTGCTGAGCCGGTTCTTCTTCGATCGGTAGCTCGACGAAAAGCGTAAGCGCCAGCGAATCGGCTGCCACCAGTAACCACGCCGGCACTGCATCCGTCTCCAGCCGCAGTGCTTCTGCGCCTATCTTTCGGATGCGTTGCCATTGCTGGAGCGCCCGTGCCGTGTCGCCCGACAGTTGCCACACCACCCCCCACGTCTGTGCCTTTCCACCTAAAGGCGCAGACATTCCAATTAGCATCAGGAATCCAGCGATAAAATTCTTAGAAAGAATGAGGACAAACGTATTTCGCTTCAAGGTTGTAAATTTGTTGTATAAGTGCTTGCAGTTTCACCACGCACCCTGTATTTTAGGATACATTCAGCGCCGATCGTAGAAAATACGATACAGCTCTTTTAAAAAGGAACGGTTCCATCATTCAAAACCAAACCGTACGATCGTCATGAAGCACGCGACTTTATTACTGACCGCATTCTTTTTTGTGACGGTCGCAAAGGCACAGGTTCCTTCACCCGTTACTTTTGAACTGGGGCCCCGGGTGGGCTATGACATCGGAGGAGACGTCGAAGAGGCATTTCTGGGTGTTGATGCCCGACTGGGCGTTATGGCCCTGCCCATCGACTTCCAGGCTACATTCGACTACTACTTCATGGAAGAAAATGTAACATTCTGGCAGTTGGGGCTGAACGCCCTGCTGGGCTTTGGACCGGGGATTATATTTACCCCATACGTTGGTGCTGGGTTGGGCATTGCGCGTATCAGTGTCGATCTGGGAGTTGATGACTTGAGCGACAGCGATACCGACACCGGGGTTAATCTGATTGGGGGTGCTCGTTTTGGGGTAGGCCCCATTCGGCCTTTCGTGCAGGCGCAGGTTACCGTGCTAGGTGATGTCGATCTGGTGACGATCGCCGGCGGGTTGCTGTTTAAATTTGGGCCGTGATCATACGCTTTTAAAAAACCAGAAAGGGCCGCGCCCGGCTGGACGCGGCCCTTTTCTGTTAGCAGCCTTATCGGCCGCCCGCTGAACCACAACCCCTGCAGGTCGGGGCAACCTGCAGTGTACGGACCGTGCTCGTCGGTCCGGTGGTAAGGTGCTGCCTGCCCGCCACCCATTGGGTTGGACCGGCCTCGGCTACCGCAATGCACATTCAATTTCATAAGGGTGGGTGTCATCTGTATGTCACCGGTGTCGCGGGCGAGGAGACCGATCGCGCGGCCGCATCAGTCCAGCATCTTGCGTAAAAAAGCTGGGGTATCCGGATTGTCCTTCCGGATGCGTTCGCCCCGCTCTCGGAGTTCTTCTGCATGCAGCCGGCGGATGTTTCCCAGGCGTTCCCCCTCGGCCGGCGACGTTCCCGCAATGACGCGCCGTTCGAAGGCCGGCGTGTCGAGCCGCCTCAGATTCTCCTCGCCTTTGTAGTTGACGTACGGCTCCTCGGGTTCGAGCGGAACGGTCCGGCGGCGCCCCACCGTCTCCGGCCGCTGCTCGCGGTCAAAGCCGGTAGCGATGACTGTGACGCGCAGATCATCGCCCATGCTGTCGTCAATCACGGTGCCGAAGATCACTTCCACATCCTCGCCGGCCTCCTGCTGGATGATGCGGACGGCCGTCGTGGCCTCCCGAATGCCCAGCGACCGACCGGCCGTGATATTGACCAGCACGTTTCGGGCCCCTGCGATCGAGACCCCGTCAAGCAGCGGGCTGGAGATTGCCGCAATGGCGGCTTTCTCTGCCCGGTTTTCGCCCGAAGCTACGGCCGAGCCCATGATGGCCGTCCCACCATTCTGCATGGTGGTCTTCACGTCGGCGAAGTCCAAGTTGATCAGACCGTGGACGGTGATCAGGTCGCTGATACCACGCGTGGCATTGTAGAGTACCTCGTCAGCTTTGGCGAAAGCTTCCAGCAGCGTGGTATTCTCGTCGGCAATGTCGAGCAGGCGCTCGTTTGGAATGACGATCAGCGTATCGACGTTCTCCTTGAGCAAGGCAATACCGTCGAGGGCAGCTTTCATGCGCTTGGGTCCTTCGCACTCGAAAGGCTTCGTGACGATCGCCACCGTCAGAATGCCCAGCTTCCGGGCAATGGCTGCCACAACGGGCGCGCCACCGGTACCCGTGCCACCCCCCATGCCGGCCGTAATGAAGACCATGTCGTAGCCTTTGAGCGCCTGCTCAATCTCCTCACGGCTTTCCTCAACGGCCTGCGCGCCAATGGCAGGCCGAGCGCCGGCTCCCAGTCCCTTGGTCAGGTTGCGTCCGACCTGAATCTTTATCGGCGCTTTATTGGCCGCCAGCGCCTGAGCATCCGTGTTGATGGCAATAAAATCAACCCCCTGGATGCCTCGCTCCAACATGTTGTTGATGGCATTGCCACCACCGCCGCCGATCCCGACGACACAAATCTTTGCTTCCGGATGTGCCGAGTCGTCAAACGCGAAGCGCGAGCTAATAGACTGCTCCATAATTCCCCCTTGATTTTTTGGTTGTGGTTCAGCGGTTTTATCCTGCAGACGCCGGGGCGAGCACCCCCGTCGTCATTGTCCCCGATTACAGTTCGTTAAACCAGGCCTTCATGCGGCTGGCAATCTTGCGCAACAGTATTTCACCCGGCATCGATTCGCCAACACTTCGAGCGTGGACCTCCTGGCTGAGACCAGGCATGCCGATCAGTTCGGGTCGTAGGCCGTAGAGGACCAGCCCTACGGCCGTAGAAAACTTCGGATCGCTCACCTCAGCCACCATGCCACCCGAAATTCCCATGGGCGAACCAATCCGGGCTTCCATGCCGAGCACGTCGGCCGCCAGTTCAGCGGTGCCTGGGATGAGCGCGCCCCCGCCCGTAAGCACAATCCCGGCTGCCAGATGCCGCGCATACCCGCTCCGTTTGATCTCGATGGCGGCAATCTCCAGGATTTCCTCCATGCGCGGCTGGATGATCTGCGCCAGCGTACTCCGGCTGATGCGCTTTTCAGGTCTTCCGCCAATACCTGGAATGGTAATCTCTTCGTCCTCCTCAATCAGATCGACCATAGCCACCCCGAAGCGGCACTTGAGCCGCTCGGCCTGGTCGCGCATGATCCCCAGCCCCTTCCGGATGTCGTCGGTCACCTTGTTGCCGGCCACGGCGATCACGCCGGTGTGCCGGATCGTGTTGTCCTCGAAGACGGCGATGTCGGTCGTGCCACCGCCGATGTCGATCAGCGCCACGCCGATTTCTTTTTCGTCCGGATGCAGCACGGCAAACGACGAGGCCAGCGGTTCGAGTACCAGGTCGGCCACCTCGTAGCCGGCCTTTTCGACGCAGCGATACACGTTTTTGGCGGCCGACACCAGCCCTGTGATGATGTGGACGTTGGCCTCCAGGCGCACGCCGCTCATGCCCACTGGGTCGGCCACGCCGTCCTGCCCGTCCACGATGAATTCCTGCGGGATGACGTGCAGGATCTCCCGGTCGGCGGGCAGCGCCACATGCGTGGTATCCTCCAGCAGCCGCTCAACGTCGCGCCGCGTGATCTCCCCATCCCGATTCGAGATGGTGATGACGCCGCGGCTCTGGAAGCTCTGGATGTGATCGCCGGCAATGCCCACGATCACCTGACGTACCTGGATACCGGCCGTCCGCTCGGCCTCGTGAAGTGCCGCCTGCAACGAGGCCACCGTCTTGTCGATGTTCACCACAACGCCCCGGTTTAGGCCGTCAGACTCAGCTACACCGACACCCAGAATGTTCACTCGGTTTGCTTCGTCAGCCGCAGCTACCACGGCACACACTTTTGTGGTGCCGATGTCTACGCCCACAACAATGCGCTCATTCATGGCCCATCGCATATTTTTGGGTGGATGGATGCGCCGCTTCGCGCACCACAATCTGGTTTGCAAAACGCAGGTCAATCAACGAAAACGTCTTGTGGGGTTGCGTCAGCACCGCTTGTTGCCAGAAAGCCACCAGACGACGCAACTGCCGCTGGAAATCTTCCCGGCCCAGCCGGACCAGAACGCTGGGCTGCCCGGCTGCCGGCGTCGTATAGAGCCAGAATTCGCCGTCTGGCGCCCGCACAATCTCTGAGATAAGCGCGTGCGCCGGAGCCTCCAGCTCAGCCAGCGCCGCCAGCAGCGCCCGCACGGATTTGTCCTCCAGCGGACGCATCGGATGCGCCGGCCCCTGCACTCCGTAAAGCAACGGCACGTCGGGGACTGGACCACGCCCCGGTGACATGCCATATCCTTCGGCGTCCAGATAGCGCACGGGCCGTCCCCCAGCGTCCATCTGAAGCGCTACCGGCACACGTTCCTCTACCGCGATGCGCAGCGTGCCAGTGGGCCAGCGCGTGACCGAAGCCGTCCGTACCCATGGATGGCGCATCACCCGATCGGCAATCAACGCCGGATCCAGGTCAAACAGCGCTGCGCCAGAATCAATGGCGGCCAAACGCTGCAGCACTCCGGGGTCGGCCTGGCGCGCCCCCACGATCTCAATGCGCGTCAATCGCACGCTCTCCAGCCACAACCAGGCCACGCCGCAGAGGGCCAGCACCGGCAACCCCATTGCCAGCAGCCGGAGTAGCCGGCGACGAGCACCCGACTTTTTCGCCGGAGGCTTGCGGATCGCCTGTGCCTTACGAGGCGGCATGCGGCAACGATTCGGTTAGTTTCAGGTAGTCCAGCAGTTCACGAGCGGCCCGCCAGATGTCGCCGGCTCCCATGAACATCACAGCATCACCCTGCTGGAGCACGTGCTCCAGCAGATAGGCCGGAATCTGCCGGCGATCGGGCACGTAGTGCACATTGCGGTGACCGAAGCGCCGAGCCAGCTCGGCAATGAGTTCACCGGTAACGCCTGGAATCGGTGCCTCACGGGCCCCGTAGACATCGGTCACCACCAGCACGTCGGCATCTACGAAAGACCGGGCAAAGTCTTCCTTGAAATCCCGCGTACGGCTGTACAGGTGCGGCTGGAAGACGGCCACCAACCGCCGCGTAGGCATGGCCGTGGCAGCCGCCTCCAACGTCACCCGGATTTCCGTTGGGTGATGGGCATAATCGTCGATGATCAGCACGCCATGCACCTCGCCCAGCCGCTCAAAGCGACGGCGCACCCCTGTAAAGCGGGCCAGTCCAGCCTGAATCTTCTCGAACGGAATGTCCAGCTCCAGTCCCACGGCCACAGCGGCCAGCGCATTGCGCACGTTGTGTAGCCCGGGCACGTGAAGTTGGATCATGCCCAGCGGCTCGCCCTGCAACAGCACAACGAAACGGGAGCCAAAGCCTTCGAAGCGAACATTTTCGGCGCGAATCTCCGCCTGCCGGGCCAGCCCGTAGGTGCGCACGCGGCGATCCAGTCTGCCTACCAAGGCCTGCACGTTCGGATCGTCCAGGCACAGGATGGCGGCTCCAAAGAAGGGGACGCTGCTGGCAAACTGGCGAAAGGCAGCCATCAAATCGTCCAGATCGCGGTAGATGTCCAGGTGCTCCAGCTCAATGCTGGTCACCACGGCCAGCGTGGGCGTCAGCCGCAGGAACGTGCGGTCATACTCGTCCGCCTCAATCACGATGAGGTCCCCCTCACCGGCCACCGCATTTGACTCGAAGGCAGCGACCTTGCCCCCCACGATGATCGTTGGGTCAAAGCCTCCCTCGGACACCACCAGTCCCACCATCGAGGTGGTGGTCGTTTTGCCATGCGTGCCGGCCACCCCGATGCCAAACTTCATGCGCATCAGTTCGCCGAGCATTTCGGCCCGAGGAATCAGTGGAATGCGACGCCGAAGCGCCTCCAGTGTCTCCGGATTCTCCTGCGGGCGCACGGCCGACGAATAGACCACCACGTCGGCATCGCCCACGTGCTCGGGCCGATGGCCTTCGTAGATGATGGCACCCATCCGCTCCAGCCGCTCCGTGGTTTCGCTGCGCTGCAGGTCGGAGCCCGTCACGCGGAAACCGCGCAGCAAGAGCACTTCGGCAATCGAGCTCATACCGATGCCGCCGATGCCCACCATGTGCACATGGCGAACGCGCCCGAATAGGGGCGGTCGACGCCAGTTTCCGCGGTTCATCATAAATCCTTCTGTTTCCGTCGCTCGGGTGCCAGTTGCAGCACGTCAGCGGCAATCTGCGCGGCAGCTTCCGGACGCGCCATACGCCGCGCCGCTTCGCTCATAGCTGCTCGGCGCTCCACATCAGCCAGCAGCGCCTGCACTTCCGGCACAAGCCGCTTGGTTAGCGCGGCCTCCGGCACATGCCGGGCGGCTCCAGCCCGCTCCATACTTTCAGCATTGCGCGTCTGATGGTCGGCTGCCACACGGGTGGCCGGTACCAGGATGGCCGGCGTGCCCGTCACCATGAGCTCGCTGCAGGTCAGCGCACCGGCGCGGCATAGCACGAGGTCGGCCGCGGCATAGGCCGCCGCCATGTCTTCGAGGTAGGGCAGCAGGCGAATGCGATGGTGCAGTTGTTTTGCCATCGCATCCAGCCGTTGCCGCACGGCCATATAGTGCGCGCGGCCTGTTTGCCAGAGCAGGTACAGACGCGGCTCGTCGAGCAACGTGGGCAGCACCTGCAGCAGGGCATCGTTGAGCACCATGCTCCCGAGCGAGCCGCCCAAGACGAGCAGCACCTGCGCCTCGGCTGGCAACCCGAACCGGCGACGGGCTTCCAGGCGGGACACAGCCCGGAGCGACGCCCGCACCGGATTGCCGCTGAGCACACATCGCCCCGTTGGAAAGTAGGCCAGCGCCTCCGGAAAGGCCACGTAGACGCGGGAAGCCCACCGCCCCAGCAGCCGGTTGGTCAGTCCTGGGAAAGCGTTCTGCTCCTGCAATACAAAGGGTCGCCGCAATAGCCGGGTTGCCATAAGTACCGGTGCCGATACGTAGCCCCCGGTACCCACGACGATGTCTGGGTCGAATGCCCGGACAAGTTGCAGGCTTTCGGCCAGACCCTGCATCAGCTTTCCCGGCACCTGCAGCATCCGGAGCGAAGGCCGACGCGGCAATGCCGCAGCCGCGACCGGATAAATCGGAAAGCCGGCCGCCGGCACGGCCTGCCACTCCAACCGCTCGCGTGTGCCGGCAAAGGCGATCACTGCCTCTGAGCACTGCGCCCGGATTGCTTCGGCGATGGCAATAGCCGGATACACGTGGCCTCCAGTGCCACCGCCTGCCAGCAACACGCGCGGCGCTTCTTCGGTGGCTGCCAGCACAGCCACCGGTACTTCAGGTTCTCGCTGGAGCACTTCGGCCATCAGGATCGCTCCGCCTCAGGCGATTGAACACGTCGGGAAACGCTCAGCAGCAGCCCCACCAGGATGCCACTGGACAGCAGCGACGTACCACCGTACGACACGAACGGAAACGGCTGCCCCGTCACCGGCAGTAGCCCACAGGTAACGGATGCATGCACAAAGCCCTGCAGCACCAGCATGGTCGTGGCGCCAAAGGCCAGGAAAAAGCCTAAGGGATCGAGCGCACGCCAGGCAATACGAAGATACCCACGAACCAGGAGCACCAGCAGCGCTCCCAGTAGCAGCAGCGCACCGATGAGCCCATATTCTTCGGCCACAATGGCAAAGATAAAGTCGTTGTAGGGCGCTGGCAGAAAGTCGCGCTGGACGCTCTTGCCGGGTCCGACACCTGTCAGCCCCCCCATGGCGAAGGCGATCCGGGCCTGGCGCGCCTGATACCCTTCATTCTGTGGATCGAAGACCGCCTCGGCCTCCGTGTGTGGGAAGATCTTGGTGCCTAGGAAGGCCTCCACGCGGGCCGCCCGCTGCGGCGACGTCAGCAGCATCAGGGCGACCAGGAGCAGACCGAGCAGCCCAGAGCCAGCCAAGTGTAGCACCCGAACCCGTCCCACGAAGCACAGCAACAGCATGTTGGCCGTGAGCAGCGCGGCCGTTGAAAGATTTTCAATACCGATCAGCACGGCCGTTAGCAGGATCCAGAACAGCAGGGGAAGGAAGCCTCTATCGAACACATTGATGTAGCCCTGCTTGCGCGTGAGCAGCACCGACAGGTGCAATAGCAGCGCCACGCTGGCCAGCTCCGAGGGTTGGAAGACCAGCGAGCCGATGCGCAGCCAGCGCGTCGCACCGCCGAAGGCCACACCCGCCACCTGTACCAGCAGCAGCAGTCCCAGCGATCCCAGCAGCAGCGGTTTGCTCCAGCGGGCCAGCCGCCGATAGTCCATGCGCGACACCACGACGATCGCGCCGGCCGCCAGCAGCACACGCACCAGATGGCGCAGCAGCAGACGCTCGGGCTCGCCTCCGGCCTTCGTCTCGGCCAGAAATGAGACGGCGCTGTAGACGGCCACCACGCCGAAAGCCATCAGCGCCACCACCACGAGCTGGACGTAGCGGTCGGCCGAAGGCTTCGACTTCGCAGCAGCCTTCGATCGGGATGTCGCACGCAGACGGTTCATTGCAGACTCATCACCAGGCGGCGGAAGGTGTCGCCGCGATGCTCGTAGTTCTCAAACATGTCGAACGACGCGCAGGCTGGGCTAAGCAGCACCACGTCGCCCGGCTCGGCAAACACGCGGGCGTACTGGATCGCCTCTTCCATGCTCTGCGCTTTGACAGCGTGCGGCACAAGTGGCCCCAGCTCATGCAGTAGCTTGTCGGCGCTTTCACCGATGGCCACCAGTGCCCGCACCTTCTCTTTCACCAGCGGTTTGAGCACTGCGTAGTCGTTGCCCTTGTCCCGCCCGCCGGCGATCAACACAATTGGGCAGGAGAAGCTCTCCAGGGCATACCACACCGCGTTCACATTGGTGGCTTTCGAGTCGTTGACGTAGCGGACTCCGTCGAGCTCGCGCACAAACTCCAGACGGTGCGGCACGCCCTCGAAACTTGCCAGGCTCTCGCGCACCACATCGTTACGCACCTCCATCACGCGGGCCGCGACGGCTGCTGCCAGCGAGTTGTACAGGTTGTGTCGCCCGCGCAGGGCCAACTCATTCGCGTGCATAAGGACTTCCTCCTGCTGTTCGATCCGAAGGATCAGATAACCGTCACGCACAAAGGCGCCGGCCGACAATTCCGTCCGCTGGCTGAAGCCAAGCACCCGCAACCCCTGCCTGTGATGAGCTCGCTCGGCTGCCATGCGGATGAGTTCGTCGTCATGGTTGTAGACCAGTACGTCCTCTCCCCGCTGGTTGGCGAAAATGCGGAATTTACTCTGGGCATACTCATTGAAGTTGTAGTTGTAGCGGTCCAGGTGGTCCGGCGTGATGTTCAGGAGCACGCTCACGCGTGGCCGGAAGGTGGCCACATGGTCGAGCTGGAAGCTGGAGACTTCCAGCACGACCACATCGTCGGGCCTCGTGTCGAGCACATAATCGGAAAACGGATAGCCGATGTTGCCCGCCACGATCGTGCGCCGCCCATCCTGGCGGAAGAGGTAGCCGATCAGGCTGGTGGTAGTCGTTTTGCCGTTGGTGCCTGTAACGGCCACGATCGGCGCGCGGCAGAACCATGAGGCCACCTCGATTTCGGAGTACACAGGCAGTCCGATCCGGCGTGCCTGCTGCACCAGCGGGGCCGTCGAGGGCACGCCCGGGCTGATCACCATCAGGTCGGCTTCCAGGGCCCGGGGCGTGTGCCCGCCGAACTCGTAGTGCACGCCCAGTTCATCCAGGGTCGCTTCCAACCCTGGCGGTGCTGGCTTTTGCTCGGTCAGAAACACCTGTGCTTCCGCCTTTCGCAGCAGCCGGGCCACAGCCAGCCCACTCCGGGCGCCGCCCACCACCGTTACCCGTTTTTTGCGCAGCTCCTCCGGTCGCATCGTTCCTTACCGAATCCGCAACGTCAGCAAAGTGGCCAGCACGGTCAGCGCCGTCACGATCCAGAAGCGAATCACAATCTTTGATTCGTGCAACCCCATTGCTTCAAAGTGATGATGCAACGGCGCCACACGAAACACCCGACGTCCGGTGCCCGTGCGCCAGCGCGTGTATTTGAAATAGGTTGTCTGAATGATCACCGAAAGCGCCTCGACAAAGTAGACGGCACCCAGCAGCGGCAGCAGCAGCTCTTTTTTAACCATCAAGGCCAGCGTTCCCACGGCTGCCCCCAGCGCCAGCGCACCCGTGTCGCCCATAAAGACCTGGGCCGGGTAGCCGTTGTACCAGAGGAAGCCCAGGCAGGCCGCTGCCATGGCTGCTGCAAACACGGCCAACTCGCCCGCACCCGGCAGATACAGGTCGTTGAGGAAGTTTGCCAGAATGGCATTGCCCGAGATGTAGGCGAACACCATCAGGCCACCGGCCACGAAGGCTGTCGTGCCAGCTGCCAGTCCGTCGAGTCCGTCGGTGATGTTCACCGCGTTCGACACGGCCGTTATAATGAACACGGCCACCGGCAGGTACACCACCCAGCCGATGTCCACCGGCAGCCCGTCGCCAAAGAAGTAGTAGTCGAAAACCCTGTCTTTTAAAAACGGGACATAGGTGATCGTGTGGATCTCAGCAAACTGCGGATGAAAATAGAGCACACTGCCCACGATCAATCCCAGCGTCACCTGGCCGATCAGCTTGATGCGTGGAGCCAGCCCGCGTTTATCGCGCAGAATTGTTTTGATGTAATCGTCGGCCAGGCCAAAGGCCCCCATCCAGGCTGTTGCCAGCAGTGCCAACCAGACGTACACTTCGGCGATTGCCCCCCAGAGCAGTACGGACGTCAGAAGCGATAGCAGGATGATCAGGCCGCCCATGGTGGGCGTACCGGCCTTGTGGGCATGACTGATCGGCATGTCGTTGCGCACGTGCTCGCCAAGCTGCTTGCGCTGCAGCCAGCGGATGATGCGACGGCCCACAAAAAGCGACAGGGCCAGCGCCGTCAGTGCGGCCAGTACCGCCCGCACCGTGATGAACCGGAACACCTGAAAGCCGGGCGGCTGGTACGTGGCTTCAAGATATTGCAACAGGTAGTACAGCATCGTTACAGAAACCGGATCGAAGGCGGACGCGCCGGCGTGTGGTAGTGCTCAAAGTATTCCTGCACCAGCTGACGGTCGTCCAGTGGAATCTTTTCGGTACCAATGACCTGGTAGGCCTCATGCCCTTTACCGGCCACCAGCACCACATCACCTGGGCGACATAGTTTCGCGGCCTGCTCGATGGCCCGGGCCCGGTCCACCTCCCACAGCGCCGCTTCGGGGTGCCGCATGCCCTGGCGGATGTCTTCAAAAATTTGCAGCGGATCTTCCGAACGCGGGTTATCGCTGGTGACAATCACACAATCGGCCAGACGCTCGGCCACAGCGCCCATCATGGGCCGTTTGCCTCGGTCGCGTTCGCCCCCGCATCCGAAGACGCACCACAGACGCGCTCCTTCCGGCATTACCTCGCGGATCGTGCGCAGCACGTTTTCCAGCGCATCGGGCGTGTGCGCATAGTCCACAATAGCTGTGGTGCCATCTTCGAACGTGAAGCGCTCGAAGCGGCCGGGAATCTGCGGCACGCGACCCAGCGCCTCCAGCAGCAGGTCGGGATCCAGCCCCATAGCCCGCCCCACTCCGTAGGCAGCCAGCAGGTTGTAGGCGTTGAAACGACCCACCAGCGGAAAGCGCTGAAAGCGTCCGTCGATGTTAAGCGTCAGGCCTTCCAGGCTGTGGCCGACAATGCGCATGCGCAACTGGGCATCTTCCCGTTGGCCGTAGCTGATGCAGCAGGCCTTTGTGTCGGCCACCATGGGGGGGCCATTAGGATCGTCGATGTTGTAAAGCGCTGTGGCCCTAAACGTCAGCCCATCAAAGAGCTTCTTTTTGGCCTTTAAATAGGCCTCAAACGACCCGTGATAATCCAGGTGGTCGCGCGTCAGGTTCGTAAAGACTGCGATGGAGAAAGACAGGCCGGCCACCCGCTCCTGCTCCAGCGCGTGCGAGGAGACTTCCATCACACAGTTCTTGCAGGGAACCCCTGTCATGCGCCGCAGCAGGTGGTTTAGCTCGATGGGCCCGGGGGTGGTGTTCGACGCCGGAAGCTCGTGTCGGCCAAACCGGTAGTAGACCGTGCCGATCAGACCGGTTTCCTGGCCGATGGCGTTTAGCATGTGGTAGACCAGGAAAGCAGTGGTCGTTTTGCCGTTGGTGCCCGTAATGCCAATCAGGCGCAGCCGCCGGGCCGGATTCATGTGAAAGATCGTAGCCAGTATGCCAAGTGCCCGCCGGCTGTTGGACACCTGCACGAAAGTGACTTTCGGGAAACGTTCGGCGAACGCCTCCGGCATTACTTCGCCCACTACGGCGACGGCCCCCTGCGCGATGGCCTGCTCGATGAAACGATGCCCATCGACGCGCTCGCCCCGTACGGCAACAAACAGCCCGCGCGGCTGCACCTCCTGACTGTTGTCTGTCAGGTGCGTAAGCTTCCGGCCGGTCGTTGGTCCGACAACCGTCTGTAAAAGTCCTTCGCGCTCCAGTCGCTGGAGCACCCGGGTCAGCGGAATCGGTTCGCGGGGGATGGCTACCGGCATCGCAGATAGACCTCGTTGGGTAAGGGAGTGCCCGGGTCGGGCCACTGGGCCACTACCTGTCCATGTCCCTCAACACGCACGGCCACGCTGTAGGCGGCCAGCCAGTAGATGGCCTGTCGTGCGCTCAGGCCACGCAGGTCTGGCATGCGGCGCGCGAGCGTGTCGCGCTGTGCTACTTCCAGGCGCACGGCATCGCCGGGCGTTACTGGGGTTTCGGGAGCCGGACGCTGACTGGTGACGAATGCCAGTGCTTCGTCTGGGCCGGCTACCCGTACCCGTAACCCCTCGGCCTGAAGTCGTGCGCACGCGACGGCCAGCGGCTGTCCTTCCAGGGTAGGGAGCGGACGCGCCACCTGCTCTGGCAATACTTCCTGAGGGGCCATCCGCTCGGCAATCTTCGGGAAGGTGCTGATCCAGCGTTCGGCAATTCGTCGGAAGATGGGCGCGGCGACCTGCCCCCCGTAGATGCTGCGGCGCGGCTCGTCGAGCACCACGATCAGCGCGACCCAGGGATCATCGGCTGGAAAGAAGCCCACGAACGAAGCCCGATAGGTGCCCGGCCGATAGCTGCCGTCTACCACCTTGAAGGCTGTGCCCGTCTTGCCGGCCACCGGCAATCCTTCAACGCGCGCCGCCTTGCCTGTTCCTTCGTTAACCACCCGTTCGAAGGCGGGCAGCAGTTGCCGGGCGGTCTCATGCCGGAAGGCCCGCCGGATCGAGTCAGGCCGCGCGCGCCAGAGCACTTCACCCGTGACAGTGCGGCGCTCAGCCACCACGAACGGCCGCACAAGTAGCCCACCATTGGCTAGCGCGCAGTAGGCGGTGAGAATCTGAAGCGGCGTGGCATCGACCTCATAGCCGATACTCATGGAGGTCAGCGTGGTGCCGCTCCATTGGGATGGACGCTTAAGCTTACCACTGACTTCGCCGGGCAGATCGATCATCGTGGGTTGCCCCAAGCCTAGGTTGCGCGCATACTGGTAGAGCATACCAGGTTTGAGCCGGGTGGCGACTTTAGCGATGCCCACATTGCTGGAATGCACCAGTGCCTCGGCAAACGAGATGCGTCCATAGGCATGTACGTCGCGCATGGTACGGCCGGCAAAGACGGCCCAGCCGTTACCGGTGTCGATCGTGTCATCGAGCGCCACGACGCCCTGCTCCAAGGCGGCAATAGCCGTGATCAGCTTGAACGTGGAACCAGGCTCCATGCGGTCGGTGATGGCCCGGTTGCGCCGCGCTTCTTCTGGAGCGGCGGCCGGACGGTTGGGATCGTAGGTGGGCACGTTCGCCATGGCCAGCACGGCCCCTGTACGTGGATCCATGGCGATGGCCGTACCCCAGCGGGCGCCCGCCTCGGCCACACCAAGTGCCAGCTCCTCTTCCAGAATCGTCTGGCGGATCAGGTCGAGCGTCAGCACCAGCGTCTGCCCGTGTTCGGGCTCGACGACCTCGCCACCTACCATTGGCTTGAGCACCCCGCGGCGGTCGCGTTGCACCACGCGCCGCCCGGGGCGTCCCTGCAGGTACCGATCGTACTGGAGCTCCAGTCCGGCCAGTCCGCGTCCATCGGCCCCTACGTAGCCAAGCACGTGCGCCGCCAGCGAACCGTAGGGATACCAGCGGCTAAAGTGGGGCTCCAGAATGACGCCTGGCACCTGCCAGCTTTCGATGGCTTTCTTCTGGGTCTCGGTCAGTCCCCGCCAGAGCAACACGTAACGCGGACTCGAACGCCGGGCCACTCGTTGCCGGAAATACGTCGCCGGCCTTCCAGTCAGACGCGCTAGTCTTTCAAAGAACGTAGAAGCCTGTGCGACAAAGCCTTCGACTTCAGGATCGAGCGCCAGGTCGTAGCGCACCGTGTTGACGGCCAGCGCCCGCCCAGCCCGATCGAGCATCTCGCCCCGCATCGCGGGGATCTCCACAACGGCCCGCATCTGCCGCTGCCCTTCGGCTCGTAATGCCGCACCCTCGCCCAGATAGATCCAGAACATGCGCCCCGCGATGGCCAGCAGCCAGACGGTCATCAGCGTCAGCACCATAAACAGGCGGTTCAGCATTTGATTGCGGGGCTCCACGGCGCAGATGCGTGACTTCAGGGTTGCACGTGAATGACCACCGGACCGTAGGTGAAGCCTTCCTCGAGACCCAGCGCCCGGGCGCGCTCATAGATGACGGCCGGACTCGTGGCCCGGTCGAACTCGCCCTTCAGACGATTGTACTCGAGCACCAGCTGCAGCTGCTCGCGCCGCAGGCGCTGCACCGCCTGAAGTGCCTCCCGCGTGGCATACACGTGCCACACGTAGGCGACAAATAGCAAAGCCGCTCCGATCACGTACAGCATAAGCCGCCGCACCGAGAAGCGAACGGTTGCAGACGGATCCGCTACCCGGTCCGACTTCCGACGAGCCAATGCGCGCCACGACGGCCAGTAGGCTGTAGGACGTCTTGGGCGACCTTGATGGCCGCTTCGGCGTGTTTTTGTGCGCGTTCCGATCATGTGGTTTCGGTTTCCGCTACCCGTTCGGCAATCCGCAACCGGGCGCTCCGGGCCCGCGGGTTCATGGCTACTTCGTCGTCGGAGGGTTGGATCGCCCGGCCGGTCAGTGGCCGCCAGGGCGCGATCAGGCGTCCGTAAAAGTCGCGCACAGGCTCGCCTTTCAGGTTACCGTAACGCAGAAAGCGCTTCACGCGGCGGTCCTCCAGCGAATGGTAGCTGAGCACGGCCAGCCGCCCACCTGGACGTACCCGCCGCGTGGCAGCCTCCAGCACCTGCTCCAACGCCCGCAATTCGTCGTTAACGGCAATACGGAGCGCCTGGAAGACGCGCGCCAGCGTTTTGGTCGCCTCACGCGGCGGCACCTCACGCCGCACGACTTCGGCCAGTTCGGCAGTGGTCCGAATCGGCCGGGCCCGACAGATGACGCGGGCCAGCTTGCGCGCACGCGGCTCCTCGCCGTAACGCTGCAGCACCTCGGCCAGCTCGTATTCGCTCCAGCGCTCCAAGAGCTGCGCGGCTGTCGGACCTGGACTCGTTGGATCCATGCGCATATCCAGCGGCCCTTCGGACTGGAAGCTGAATCCGCGCAGCGCTTCATCGAGTTGATGCGACGAGACGCCCAGATCCAGCAACAGCCCGTCGATATGCATTACCCCAAGCCGATCCAGGATTGCCTCCAGGTCGGCAAAATTACCCTGCACAAGCTGAAGCCGTCCGGCGGCGATCGCCTCGGAAAGTCGATGGCGCACAGCCTCCAGCGCCTCTGGGTCTCGGTCGATGCCGATCAGACGCCCTTCAGACGCCAGCGCATCGAGCAGGGCAGCCGCGTGTCCACCACCGCCAATGGTGGCATCCACGTAGCAGCCTGCCGGATCGGTAACCAACCCTGCGACGACAGCCTGCCAAAGAACCGGCACGTGGTACAGCGAGCCGTAAGGGCCCACCACCCCAGCCTCTGTATGCACCGACATCTTGCTCACGTCCCCATAACCCTCTCGGCCAGCGTCTCGTAACTCTCCGTTTCCCTATTCACCAGCTGGTCGAATGTGTCTGGATCCCATATTTCTATATGATCGAGCGCTCCGATGATCAGCGCGCGATCCTTAATGCCTGCAAATTCCATCAGCGGCTTGGGCAACACGATGCGCCCCTGCCGATCCAGCGTGACCTCCTCGGCCCAGCGTAGCAGCTGGCGCACGAAGTTGCGCGCCTCACGCTGGTACAGGTTGAGCGTCATCATCTGCTCCTCGATCTCCCCCCAGCGATCAAGTGGATACAGAAAGATGCACTGCTCGAAGCCGCGCGTGGCGGTGAAGGTCCCCTTGGCCTCGGGCTTCAGGACAGCCCGCATCTTGGCCGGGATGGCTACGCGGCCTTTCTCGTCCACGGAGTACTCGGCCTGTCCTTTGAAGCCCGCCATGGACCTTTACGGCAGGAGCCTTTGCATTAAACCAGGGTCATGGGAAAATTCCCCACTTTTCCCCACCACCTGCACAAGGTACATCTTTTTTTCAAAAAGTCAAGTTTTTTCCCGTGAGATAAGCATTTTTCTCATCACAATACACTCTGCTCAGATCGCTCTTTTTGCACGGAAAAAGCCTTATCTTTCGATATGGTGAAAAGATTTTTACCATAACATCTAGATTGGTAAAAATCTTTTCACCTGCTTATTTTGCGGCTCAGGACGCAGCCAACCCATGCCATTCCCATGAAGGGTCGCTTGACCGCGCGCCAAAACGAAGCCTACGAGTTTATCCGCGCCTATCAGCGCCGCCACCACAAACCCCCCACCCTACAGGAGATCGGCGAAGCGCTGGGCATCCGCTCCACCAACGGGGTCTTCAAGCTGCTCCGCGCGCTCGAAAAGAAAGGCTACCTCCGCCGGGATCCCGGCGCTGCCCGCGGGCTGCACTTGCTCGACAGCGCTGATCCCTTTGCATTGACTGACGAAGTCCCCAGCCTGCCGGTCATCAGCCGCACAGCCAGCCACGAGCCCGAACGCCTCCGGGCCCGGCCGGCCGGCTTCCTTTCGGTCGATCCATTCTTCCTGCCCCGAGGGCTCGATCCCGACGCCTGCCTGATCGGCCGCGCTGGCGACGACGGCATGAGCGGCGAAGGCATCTTCAAGGGCGATCTGCTCCTGATCGAAGAGGTGCCCTGGCGCACGCTGAACAACCGAGAACTGGTCGCATGCCTGGTAAGCGAACTGCTGCTGGCTCGTCGCTTCGTCTTCGCCAACAACCGAATCCACCTACAACCGGCCAACCGAACCTACCTTGAGGAGGTCTTCCCACCGGACGATCCAAGCTGCTACGTCATCGGCCGCATCCGAGCCGTTTTCCGACGGCTTTCCTGAAGCCCGGCTTGCCTGCCACGCTGGCTTTTTGCATATTCCGGCGGCTCCCCAACCAAAGCGGCTCTATGATCGCCGTACTGGATCGATATTTTCGCCTTTCAGAACGGGGCACAACGGTCCTGACCGAACTACGGGCCGGCATGGCCACCTTTCTGACGATGGCCTACATCCTGCTGGTCAATCCCCAGATTTTGGCTGATGCCGGTATGCCGCCCGACGACGTGGCGCGTGCCACAGCGTTGGCCTCGGCGACCGCCACCCTGCTTATGGGGCTGTGGGCCAACTACCCATTCGCGCTGGCACCCGGCATGGGCCTGAATGCCTACTTCACCTACGGCGTCGTGCAGGGGATGGGCGTCAGCTACCCTGTCGCACTGGCGGCCGTCTTCGTGGAAGGACTGCTGTTTCTGGCGCTGGCGCTCAGCGGTGTGCGCGGAGCCGTGCTCCAGGCTATCCCCGACGTGCTGAAGGTGGCCACCTCCGGCGGCATCGGCCTGTTTCTGGCGATCATTGGTTTTCAACATGCCGGGCTGGTGGTCGACAGCCCCGCCACGCTGGTCACGCTCGGCACGCCAACCCATCCGACAACCCTCCTGGCGCTCGGCACGCTCGCACTCATGGTGCTGCTTTTGGTACGCCGCATCCCAGGCGCGTTGCTGCTGGGCATCCTGGCCGGCACGCTTGTAGCCTGGCTGACCGGACTGGCACCATTACCTGAACGCTGGGTGCAACTGCCTGGCCTTCCCCGCGAAACGCTCGCCTCCTTCGACTTCGGCACCCTGCTGCATGCCAAGATGGTAAGCGTGGTGCTGGCCTTTCTGTTTGTGGACTTTTTCGACACAGCCGGCACGCTGATGGGGATCGGGCGGCTGGGCGGCTTCCTCAATACCCGCGGCGAACTGGAACGCGCCCGCGAAGCCTTCTCGGCGGATGCCGCAGGCACCACGATCGGCGCCCTGCTGGGCACCAGTACGGTCACCACCTACATCGAATCGGCCACCGGCATCGAAGAAGGCGGACGCACCGGCCTGACCGCCGTCGTAGTGGCGGTGCTCTTCCTGCTTGCCCTTTTTCTGGCGCCACTTTTTACGGCCGTACCAGCCGCTGCCACCGCACCAGCGCTGATTCTGGTGGGCGTCTTCATGATGCAGGGGCTGACCGAACTGAACTGGCGCAAGTACGACGAGGCGATCCCGGCCTTTCTGACCATCACGCTCATGCCTTTTACCTACTCCATTGCCACCGGGATCGCCTTTGGGCTGATGGCCTACGTGCTGCTGCAGGTGCTCAGCGGCCGTGCACGCACCGTGCATCCCATTCTCTACACCCTGGCCATCCTGCTGGGCCTCTACTACGCCTTCGAGCTGGGCGCCTGATTACATGCGGACCGACGCCAAGCGCAGCGTCTTCTGACGTCGACGTGGGCGGGGCGTTTGCAGCTGTCCTTTCTCGCGGGCATACGCCACACAGGCCGACACGAACGCCGAAAAAAGCGGATGCGGACGCCCCACTGTCGATTTGTACTCGGGATGGAATTGCACGCCGATGAACCAGCGGTGCTCGGGCAACTCGATGATCTCCACCAGATCGCGCTCCAGGTTCAGCCCGGTAAACTGCATGCCATGCTCGAGCAGCTTGTAGCGGAGCACGTTGTTCACCTCGTAGCGGTGGCGGTGCCGCTCACGCACGTCTGAGGTACCATAGATGGCGCGCACGCGAGAGCCCTCCACCAGGTGACAGTCGTAGGCACCCAGCCGCATCGTGCCGCCTTTGTCGGTGATCTTTTTCTGCTCGGCCATCAGGTCAATGACCGGATGCGGCGTGTCTGGATCGAACTCGGTCGAGTTGGCATCGTGCCAGCCGCACACGTTCCGGGCAAATTCAATCACGGCGCACTGCATGCCCAGACAGATCCCGAAGAACGGGATATTCTGCTCGCGGGCGAAGCGTACTGCCTCAATCTTACCCTCAATGCCACGTTCGCCAAAGCCCGGCGCTACCAGAATGCCTGACACGTCGCCCAGCAGCTCGGCCACGTTCTCGCGCGTGATCTCCTCGGAAAGCACTTGCTTGACCTCTACCTGCACGCCGTGCTCGGCACCGGCCAGCACGAAGCTCTCCATAATCGACTTGTAGGCGTCCTGGTGCGTCACGTACTTACCCACAAGTGCCACGCGCACGGTGGCCTTTGGGCTTTTCAGGCGCCGGAGAAAATCGATCCAGTCGTCCAGATCCGGCGCATGCAGTGCCGATTGCTCCTGTTCGTCGAACAGCCGCTCAATAACAATAGCGTCGAGCCCTTCCTCGCGAAGCAGCAACGGCACTTCGTAGATCGACTCAGCATCGAGCGCAGCGATGACGGCCTGTGGCTCAACGTTACAGAAGAGCGCAATCTTGCGCCGCAGCTCGGTATCGAGCGGATACTCGGAGCGACAGACGAGCACGTCGGGCTGAAGTCCGTGCGCAAGCAGCGTCTTGACCGAGTGTTGCGTCGGCTTGGTCTTGAGCTCACCCGCCGCCTCCAAATAGGGCACCAGCGTCAGGTGAATGATAAGCGTGTTGCGCTGGCCGAGTTCGTACCGGAGCTGGCGGATCGCCTCCAGATAGGGCTGGCTTTCGATGTCGCCCACCGTACCGCCGATCTCGGTGATCACCACGTCGTACCGGCCGGTCTCGCCGAGCTTGAGCATCCAGCGCTTGATCTCGTCGATGATGTGCGGCACCACCTGAACGGTCTTTCCCAGGTAGGCCCCGGCCCGCTCTTTTGTGATGACTTCCAGGTAAATGCGGCCGGTCGTAACGTTGTTGGCCTGGCTGGTGGGCCGACCCAGGAAACGCTCGTAATGCCCCAGGTCCAGATCGGTCTCGGCGCCGTCCTCAGTCACATACACCTCCCCGTGCTCGTAGGGGTTCATTGTGCCAGGATCGACGTTGATATACGGGTCGAGCTTCTGGATCGTCACACGCAGGCCGCGCGCCTCGAGCAGACGGCCCAGCGATGCGCAGACGATCCCCTTCCCCAATGATGAAGTAACACCTCCGGTAACAAAAATGTACTTGCTCGGCATAAGCGTCGGTGGGCTGCTTTGTGGGCTATGGCGGGGTCCCGACAGCTTCAGACAGGCCCTACCAAGATACGCTGAAACATCCGCAGGGATCAACTACTGCCGTGGATTCTCCGCCAAGGAAACGTAGAGAGCTGAGCAAAGCGCCCCAGCCCTGTGCCCCCTTTTTTCGGTAACAGAAAGCAAAATCATGCGTCGGGCGATGCGCCGCCGAACCAGTTACTTTTACGCGTATGGCAATTGAATCAACCGTACGAGCCTTGCCTCCGGCCGCTGACTGTTGAAGCCTGGTCGCTTCAGCGCCTTGATCCCGAAACATCCGCCTTGGATGCCCATCCCGACCGCCGCTTTCCGCGAGCGTTAACCTTTCGGCTTGCGGGCCACCACGATCAGACCCGTGCCCGTCTGGTTTTCCCGCGCCAAGTCCAGTGCGTTTAGCACCAGCCCCACAGGCAACGCCAACAGGTAGTACCCGGGAAGCAGCAGATAGGCCAAGACACTTCGGTTGAGCGCCAGCATAGGATACTTGACCAGCAGTCGCCAGGCCAGCGATCCGAACGGACCGTAGCTGTAGTGGCTCTCGACAGGTTCCAGGCCGGCCTCCTGGAGACGCGCTTCTAGCAGCTCGCGGCTGTAGCCCTCGCGCACATGCTCTTCGATGAAGCTCTGCTGGCCGGGCGCCTGCACGTCAGAGCCGCCCTGATCCGAGGGGGTGTTGATGATCAAGTAGCCGCCAGGCCGCAGCACACGCGCAAAGTTGCGGAGCACGGCACGGTCGTCTTCAATATGCTCCAGCACATCCACCGACAGAATCAGGTCGAACGGCCCTGCGGTCTGCAGGTGTGTCAGGTCGTCCTGTGCGAAGTGCACGCGGTCGGCCACGGATGTCCGCGCCACGAAGCGGCGGGCCTGCTCCAGATAGTCGGTTTTGAGATCGACACCGACGACCTCGGCATGGGGCCACCGGCGGGCGATGTAGTAGGCGTACTGGCCGAAGCCCGTCCCTGCATCGAGCACGCGCACCGGCCGGTCGGCCGGCCAGCTCTCGAAAATTCGACGCAGCGCCCGCCGCACGTACCAGCTTCGCAGAAAGATCAGGTGCAGCAGTCCAAAAAACAGCCGTTGCAGCAACAGGTGGCGTCCAAAGATCCGTCCCAGCCGGTTTTTGACCGGATCGTAGCGCATCAGTCGGAAAGCATCTGTTCCAGCGTTTGGCACAGCGGCTCCCAGCCGTAGCGGCTGCGCAAGCGGCGCACGCCTTCGGTCAGGCGGTTGGTCCATCCCTCCCGGAAAAAGCGCACAACCGCCTCTGCTAGCGCACCGGGATCTCCAGGCGGCACTACGAAGCCGGCCACTTCATGCGGCACCACCTCGGGGAGCCCTCCGACGGCCGTCACCACCACCGGCCGTTCGAAATGAAAGGCCATAGGCACGATACCGCTTTGGGTGGCCGAAAGATAGGGCTGCACCACCAAATCCGCTGCCGAAAAATACCAGACCACCTCCGATTCGGGAATGTAGCGGTCGTGCACATGCACGCAGGAAGTCAGCCCCAGCTCTCGAATACGCGCCTGGTAGTGATCTGCCGGTTCGTAGAACTCGCCTGCCACTAGGAGCTGCACGTCCGAGAGCGCCATCTGGATCGCCGGCATGGCTTCCAGCAGCACGTCCAACCCCTTGTAGCGGCGTACGAATCCAAAAAACAGGAGTAATGGAGCCTCGGGAGGTAGCCCTAGCTGCTGCCGTGCTTCCGTGCGGGGACGCACCGGGCCGTAGCGCGGATCGATGGGATGCACAAGCTGCACGTCGGCCGCCAGGCCCAGCGTCGCGAGCTGGCGGGCGACCGTTTCCGAAAGTACGATCCGCGCGCGGCATTGGCGCAGAAACCAGCGGCTGAGCGTGGCATCGAGCACGTGGCGTTCATGCGGCAATGCGTTGTGCACAAGCGCCACGGTGGACACATCCCACCGACGCAGGCGTCCGGCGATCGTCCCGTAGGCCGGCGCAAAGAACGGCATCCAGTACTGAAACACGACCAGGTTTGGCTGCTGCGCCCGTATCCAGCGGGCAGCCTGCAGCCAGCTCCAAGGTCGCAGCGGATCAAGCACGTAGGCGGTCGGCATCGACGGCGCGCCTGGTTCCGGTTCGGTCTGAGCGTGGCCAGGAAAAAGCCAGCGGGGATACTGGCGGCGGAAGCTTAAAGCCGATAGCTGGTGACCTCGCGCCTGCAATGCCTGCCCCAGTGCATCGGTGAAGTGCGCAATGCCACCGCGGTAAGGGGCCACCGGACCGACCAGCGTCAGGCGCGCCATATTCAGACGGATTGCACGACTTCCGGGGGATATTCCTCGACCACCTGGTAGGGAGGCGTCCGTTCCATGCGCTCCCGGATGATCAGCTCGCCGAGCAGCCCCGTCGTGAACATCTGCACACCGACCATGATCATCAGCACGCCCAGCAGCAGTAGCGGCCGGTTCGTGAGCGGCTGATTCCAGAGGAGTTTTTCCAGCGAAAGCCACAGGCTGATGACAAACCCCATCACAAACGCCAGCACGCCGAACGTGCCGAAAAAGTGCATGGGCCGCGACATGAACCGGGTCAGAAACATCACCGTGATCAGGTCCAGAAAGCCCCGGATAAAGCGTTCCAGCCCGAACTTCGTGCGGCCGTATTTGCGAGGCCGGTGGCGCACCGGCTTTTCGGTGATTCGCGTAAAGCCCTCCCAGTAGGCCAGCAGTGGGATGTAGCGGTGTAGCTCGCCATAGACGTGCACCGCCTTCACCACTTCGCGCCGGTAGGCTTTTAGGCCACAGTTGAAGTCGTGCAATGGAATGCCCGAGAACTTCCGCGTAACGAAGTTGAAAAAGCGACTTGGGATCGTCTTACTCGGCGGGTCCTGGCGGCGTTTTTTCCAGCCGCTGACCAGGTCGTAGCCCGACGCCAGCAGTTCAATCAATGCCGGAATTTCGGCCGGGTCGTCCTGCAGGTCGGCGTCGAGCGTCACCACGTAGCGGCCACGTGCCCGTTCGAAGCCTACCGCCAGCGCTCCGCTTTTGCCGTAGTTACGCCGCAGACGCACACCGGCAAAGCGGGGATCTTCGGCGTGCAGGCGCTCGATGACCTCCCAGGAGCCGTCCCGTGAGCCGTCGTCTACGAGCCACACCTCGAAGCTATAGCCGTGCGCCTCGCAGACGGTACGGATCTCCCTGGCCAGCTCCGGAAGCGAAGCGGCCTCGTCATAGACCGGCACGACAATGCTCAGATCGGGCGTCATGGAAGCAGCCCGGCGCCTCAGACGTCAAGTGTCGCGTAACGGGCATTCCGTTCGATGAACTTTCGGCGGGGCTCCACCGCATCACCCATCAGGATCGAAAAAATCCGGTCGGCAGCCGCTGCATCCTCAACGGTCACCTGCTGCAGAATGCGCGTCTCCGGGTTCATGGTCGTTTCCCAGAGCTGCTCCGGATTCATCTCGCCGAGCCCCTTGTAGCGCTGGATGACAGCGCGTTGTGGCTGACTGTCGGTCAGTTCTTCGATGATCTGACGCAGCTCTTCGTCGCTCCAGGCATAGCGCTCTGTCTTACCCACTTTCACCCGATAAAGCGGCGGCAACGCAATATAGACGTGGCCGCCCTCGACGAGGGGCCGGAGCTGACGGTAGAAGAACGTCAGAAGCAACGTCCGGATGTGGGCGCCGTCCACATCCGCATCCGTCATGATGATGATGCGGTGGTAGCGGAGCTTGCTCAGGTCGAAGTCCTCCTCGGTGGTGGCCAGGCCGGTCCCCAGCGCCGTGACAATGTTCCGGATCTCTTCGTTCTCCAGAATCTTGTCCAGCCGGGCTTTCTCAACATTCAGGATCTTCCCGCGCAGCGGCAAAATGGCCTGAAACTCCCGGTTGCGGGCCTGCTTGGCGCTCCCGCCGGCCGAGTCACCCTCCACCAGAAACAGCTCGCACTTCGAAGGGTCACGCGAGGCGCAGTCAGCCAGCTTACCAGGCAGGCTGGAGCCGTTGAGTGCATTTTTGCGCTGGACCAGTTCCCGCGCCTTGCGGGCAGCCACGCGGGCCTGTGCCGCCAGGATTACCTTGTCCAGAATGCGCCGGGCCTCTCGGGGATGATCTTCCAGCCAGCGGCTCAGGTGTTCCGAGACGATCCCCGCCACAATACCCTGCACTTCCGAGTTGCCCAGCTTCGTCTTGGTCTGGCCCTCGAACTGCGGCTCGGGCACCTTGACCGCAATGACGGCCGTCAACCCCTCACGGAAATCCTCACCCGAGAGTTCACCCTTAAAGTTCTTCAGCAGGTTGTTCTTTTCGGCATACGTCTTGAGCGTGCGTGTGAGTGCAGTGCGAAAGCCGGCCACGTGGGTACCGCCTTCGTGCGTGTTGATGTTGTTCACGAAGGAGAGTACGTTCTCTGCATAGCCGTCGTTGTAGCGCAGCGCCACCTCGACCACCACGTCGTCGGCCTCGCCCGCAATGTAGATCACCGAATCGTGGATGGGCGTGCGCGTCTCGTCGAGGTATTGCACGAACTCGACAAGTCCCCCCTCGAAATAGTACGCCTCATAGCGAAGCGCCTCGTCCTCTTCGCGACGATCCTCAATAGAGATGCGCACGCCGCGGTTTAGGTAAGCCAGCTCGCGCAGTCGTTCGGCAAGCGTATCGAAGCGGAATTCGACCGTCTTGAAAATCGTGGGATCCGGCCAGAACTGGACAATCGTGCCCGTCTCCTCATCTTCCCGCATCGGACGCACACGCTCGACGGGCGAGGTTGGCTTGCCGTAGGCGTAGGTTTGGCGCCAGACGTACCCGTCGCGCTTTACCGTCGCAATCAGTTTACAAGAGAGTGCATTCACGCAAGAGACGCCCACGCCGTGCAGCCCACCCGATACCTTGTAGGTGCTCTTGTCGAACTTGCCGCCGGCGTGCAGCGTGGTCATCACTACCTCGAGCGCCGAACGCTTTTCGGTTGGGTGCTCGTCGACGGGAATACCCCGGCCGTTGTCTTCGACCGTGATGGACCCGTCCTCGTTGATCGTGACGGCGATGCGGTCGCAGTAGTCCGCCATCGCCTCGTCGATCGCATTGTCTACCACCTCGTAGACCAGATGATGCAGGCCGCGAACGCCTACATCTCCGATGTACATGGCGGGCCGTTTGCGAACCGCTTCGAGCCCTTCGAGAATTTGGATATTGGAAGCGACGTAGTTTGAAGCCTCAGCAGGACGCGTACGCATAGAAGCTGCCACCCCTTGGAACCAGGAAAAACTAGATTTTTTCGACAAAACCAAGCAGATATGATACGACCGGTCCCTGCTGAAGTTCTCAACGCTTGCGGCGCAACGCGTGCCGAACGGCCCGTAGCACGCGATTTCCGAGGTGCAGGGCTGTCTGCCACCGAAAGATGGGCGTTTCGGCATCCAGGCGGTCGAACCGGCGGGCGGCTTGCCGCACCGCCTCTACCAGCGAGGCCGGCACCTCGGGGTACCATTGCAGCAAATCCTGATGGAGCATGCGCCAGGCGTCGGCCACCTCCTGGGCGGTAAGCAGCAGATCAAAGCGGCGCAGCAGGGCAGCCTCAAGCGTCTGGTCTCCGACAACGTCCACATGGAGCAATGCCAGTTGCAGGCGGTCGAGCAGCCGCTGCAGCCGGCGCACTTCCCGGTGCAGCCGCAGCCGGAGCGGTAGCGCCTCGCGTCGGGCCCGCACAGAGGCGGCCGTCCGAACCGCTACACGCAGCGTGTTTAGCAGCCAGAACGCCTCAAGCCATCCTGGATGCCTTGTTGGCACTTTTGCCATCTTTTTCGCTTCATTGCGCAAGCCAATGCTTGCACGCACCGGGTGTTCCTTTTGTGGCCCCCATCTCGTATGTTGGAGGCATCCGCAAACCATCCCCTACAGCCATGCGCTGGAGCATCTTCCTGCTACTACTTGGAATGACTGCCGGCGTGCAGGCACAGCCTGCTTCCGGCCGCCTGCTCGTACACTGCGGCACAGTTATCGACCCAGGCGTCTCCTTAGAGCCCATGTCCGAGCGCACCATCATCGTACGCGGCGAACGCATCGAAGCGGTCGTGTCTGGCTTTGTCGCACCACAGGAGGGAGACGGGGTGATCGATCTACGCCAGGCTTACTGCCTGCCCGGTCTGATCGATATGCACACGCACCTGTCGATGGAAAGCCGCAAAGGCGGCTATCTGGATCGGTTCCAGATGTCGCCCGCACTGCAGGCGCTCCGGGCTTCGGTCTATGCCTGGCGTACGCTGATGGCCGGCTTTACAACGGTGCGCGACCTGGGTGGCAACGAAGGCATCGATCTGGCGCTCCGGGATGCGATCAACCAGGGATGGGTCGTTGGTCCCCGCATGTTCGTGGCAGGCAAGAGCCTGGCAATCATGGGCGGGCACGCCGATCCCACGAATGGCTTCCGCGAAGACATTCTGGGCATTCCCACCGAAGCCGAAGGGGTGGTCGACGGCGTAGCCAGTGCTCGCCGGGGTGCTCGACTGGCCATCAAACGCGGCGCCGACGTGATCAAGATCACCGCCACCGGCGGTGTGCTTTCGATTGCCCGAGATGGCTCCTCGCCGCAATTCTTTGAAGACGAGATCCGGGCGATCGTCGAGGTAGCCCGTGATTTCGGGCTGAAGGTGGCCGCCCATGCGCACGGCGACGAAGGCATGCAGCGGGCCATCCGCGCCGGCGTGGCCTCCATCGAACATGGCACGTTCATGAGTGATCAGACCATGCAGATGATGAAGGAACACGGAGTCTACCTGGTGCCAACGATTACAGCGGGTCGCAGCGTGGCTGACTCCGCCCAAATCCCGGGGTACTACGTACCGGTAGTGGCCGAAAAAGCGCAGCGGATCGGGCCGGTCATTCAGGAGACGTTCGCCCGGGCCTACCGGGCCGGGGTCCCCATCGCCTTCGGCACCGACGCAGGGGTCTTCCGCCATGGCCGCAATGCCCTGGAGTTCGTCTACATGGTTGAGGCCGGCATGCCGCCCATTGAGGCCATCAAGGCAGCCACCTACAATGCCGCTGACCTGCTGGGCCAGCTCGATCACCTTGGCACGCTCGAACCGGGTAAATGGGCCGATGTGATCGCCGTCGAGCGCAACCCGTTGGAAGACATTGCAGCGCTGCAGGAGGTGTCGTTCGTGATGAAGGCGGGCGTCGTCTACAAGCAGAACAGCCAGCCCGTACGATAACGGCATTGTTCGTTTTCGACGAAAAAAGGGGCCCCAAGGCCCCTTTTTTATTCACAGCCCGGGATTGTTCAGACTTCCAGATAGCGCATGAAGGCTTCGATGCGCTGACGGAGTTCCTCGTCATCTTCTTCGCTGTAGGCAGCTACCACGTGGAAGCCGCGATGCTCCAGCACGTGACGGATGCGGGCCGTGTCCTGCACGTTCAGTTTCAGCGTAACGCGGAAGCGGCTCTCGGAAGCATCGAGCGGCTCGACGAGCAACGCCCGCACGCGCGCATCGCACTGCTCTATGCAGTAGAGTAGGCTGGACAACGCATAATCTCGGGCGTCGATCTCCAGCTCCAGAATGGCCCCGGGCTCGTGCAGCGAGAGCATCCGGATGAGTTGCTCCAGCAGGTGTTGGGCTGGCACGGCGCCCAGGTAGTGGTGATTCGACTCCGCAACCGGAAGCACGGTTAGTCCATGCTGCAGCACCACCCGGGCCGCATCGAGCACGTGCAGGTCGGGCGTGACGCTAACGGGCATGCCTCGCACCAACATGGCCACCGATAGATTCGAATTGTCCACCAGACGCAGCTGCTCGTCTGAAACCACGCCCAGCAACTCGCCCGCCTCGTTGACCACTGGCAGGTGACGCACCCGTTGTGCGGCCATCTGCTCCCGGGCCCAATGCATGGTATCGCCGGGGCTCAAGGGCTGCAACCCTTCCTGAATCAGTTGCGTGATACGCATGGCAGTACCTCCACTTCGTGGGGCCCGGCTTCTTTTCTGGAATACCAGGCAACCCCTGTACCGTTTCCCCGCGCTGGCCGCCTCGAGCCACAACTTACCGCTTCGTTGCAGGCCGGCGCTTCACCCAAGATTTACAGTAAGCATCGTCTGGATGCAAGGGATTTTTTAGTCCCCAACATGCACACTTCTGGCGCATGCTTTCGACGCTTATGACGGCATATCCAGCAGCGGTTGCAACGAACGGAAGCGCATCAGCAGGCGTTCGATAGCCGCCTGTCGGTGCACCGGCACACGCAAACGGAGCCGTGCGGCTGGCAGCGGCGTCTCGTCGTGGCCGTTGCGGGCGTAAAGATAGGTTTCTTCCAACACATCGGCTACCTGATAGAGATAGGAGAGCGTGCGCCCTTCGGTCAGTGGCACGCAGACGTCCAGCTCCAGCGCTTCAGCTTCGATGCGCTCCTGCAGCCGCCGTTTGAGTTCTTCAAGCCCGATGCCGCGCAGGGCTGAGATGAAGACGGCTTCGGGATACTCCCCCCGTAGCGTCTGGAGCAGTCCCAAATCGGCCAGCCTGTCTATTTTGTTGAACACGAGCAGCATTGGTTTGTCTGCAGCGCCCAGCTCGGCCAGCGTCTCGTGCACCACCTGAATGTGGTCTTCGAAGCGCGGATGGGTGGCATCCACCAGGTGAAGCAGCACGTCGCTTTCGCGCACTTCGTCGAGCGTACTCTTGAAGCTTTCGATGAGCCGGTGCGGCAGTTTGCGAATGAATCCGACCGTGTCCGACAAAAGTACGGGCTTGCCTGGCTCCAGATGAACCAGTCGGGTGGTGGCATCCAGCGTGGCAAAGAGCCGGTCTTCGGCCAGTACGTTGGTGCCGGCCAGCATGTTCATCAACGTCGATTTACCGGCGTTCGTGTAACCGACCAGCGAAACGCGGGTATAGCGCTGGCGCTTTTTGCGCTGGGTGGTCCGCTGCCGATCGATTCGTTCCAGGCGCTCCCGAAGCACGGCGATGCGCCGGGCAATCAGCCGCCGGTCCGTTTCGATCTGCGTTTCCCCCGGCCCTTTCGTACCGATGCCCCCTTTCTGACGGGACAGGTGCGTCCACTGGCGTGTCAGGCGCGTGCGCATGTACTCGAGCTGGGCCAGCTCGACCTGAGTTTTGGCTACAGCCGTGCGGGCCCGTCGGGCGAAAATGTCAAGGATCAGACCGGTCCGATCCAGCAGCTTACAACCCAGTATCCGTTCCAGATTGCGCATCTGGACGGGCGAGAGGTCGTCGTCGAAGATGACCAGATCGCTTTTGCGTGCAGCCACCAGGCGTTTGAGCTCTTCGACCTTTCCGCGCCCGATGTAGGTGGCGGCATGGATGCGCTGGAGCACCTGCAGCACGCAATCGGTTACCTCGGCACCAGCCGTACGGGTAAGCTGGGCCAGTTCTTCCAGCGAATCTTCGACATCCCAGCGCGTCGTCTCGGGCCTTACGACGCCCACCAGAATCGCGGTTTCCGGACGAGGTGCTGTGGCCGTGTACAACGCCGTATGCAGAATCGGTCTGGTTACTGTTTTCTTTTCACTTCCAGCAGGTTCAACGTTAGCCGAACAGCAAAGTGCCGGCTCATCCTTCGAGCGTTTTCCCGTAGCATTGCTGCACGGTCATTTCAAAGCGCGCGTCCAGGTAATGCGCCAGCACACGCCGGAAGGCCGGCTGCCGCGCAGACGGAACGACCAGGTTGAGACGTTGCCTTCTGTTTCGCCGATCGACAAACAAAAATGAAAAGCCGCGCATCTGGCCGTTCGGATCCTGCCAAGGAAAATAGTCCAAAATCTGCCCCCAGCCCACGTAATGCGCGGACCGGTTCAGACCATCGATGATGCCGCAATTCGTGATCAACACCTGCTCCGACACGAGGGCCGCCCCGAGCCAGCAGAGTCCACCGGCAAAGTAGAGGCTCAAACGCAGGATCGGAAGGGGCTGTTCGCGCAACACGGCATAAGCCCCCAGCGCAATGACAAGCAGCAGAAAGCCAGTAGGCAACAGCGGCCATCGACGAAACCAGCGCAGGTGCACTTTCCGAATCTGCCAGTAGTGGAAGAGCGTGACGATGAGAAAAAGCAGCGTGGCCCCGAAAAAGCAGACCGGTAAGATGCTATGCAGCATGCGAAGAAATTCGGCCATCGTGTCCATGGTGCTGCCTACGTCGGGGCACGCGCAGGTGGGAAAACTACGCGTTACCGGCAGGTACAGTTTCGATTCGCGCCCGGAGTGTCACCAGCATTTCCAGTACCAGGAAGCTCAACGCAAACCCTAGAAAGACGTTCCAGAGTTCCACGCCCACTTGCGCCTGGCGTAGCGCTGTCGCAGCGGCCTGCGGCGAAGCCTCTGGCACCTCCACCAATGTCATCGACAGGCCGGTATGCTCTTGCAGACGACGCACGGCCGTCTCGGGCGCTTCCGGTCGCAGGTCCGATTCCGCCACAGCCAGGTTGACCGCCACGCGCCGCACTACCTGATTGTCTACCCGCAGTTCGTAAATACCTGGCTGCGCCGGACCCGGCTCGAAGCGTGCCCAGCGTGCCCCGCCCTGCCGCTCCGGTTCGGCCCGATAAACCTGTCCGTCCGGACCGACCAGCTCGGCTACGGCATCGACCGGAAACATCTGAAGCCGGATGCGGGCAGGCATACCGGCCGTCAACGCGTCCTGCGCTTCTTCTTCGCTCCCCGCCAGGTAAAACACCGATCGATAAAGCAACGGCACGAACAGCCCGCGCAGCGGCAATGCACTCCAGGCCGGATCGGGCGCCGTCATCCAGAGCAGCACGCGTCCTGCTCCGTGTCGCACTTCCTGCAGCAGGGGGAGTCCGTTGCTGAGCCGGATCAGTGTCTGCTCCAAGCCACTGCCGGGCGCGTAGTTCAATGCGAAATATACGGGCGGGCGCTCAGGCCGGATTTCGCGCTGGCCAGGCAGTTGCACGAACAGTCCCTCGAAAAGCGGATGGGCCAGGTCCATTCGGTCGAATGTTGCGATTGGCGTCGTGCCGTTCCAGTTGCCGACAACCCCTCGCACCTGTCCGGCACCCAGCGTTTCCAGCAGCCGCTGGTAGTCTTCCAGACGCCCATCGGCACCTGGGAAAAACAGCAGACCGCCACTCTCAGCCACATAGCGGGCCAGCGCTGCTACCTCGCCGCTTGAAAGGTCGTGCAGACCGACCAGTCCTACCACATCGTAGCCGCTGAGCGCGGTGGCCGGCAACGCTTCCTCTGAGATCCGCGTGATCTCGAAGCGGACGCGCTCCTGGCGGATCTCCGGTGAAAGCGCCAGTTCCAGGTAGTCGGTCCGGGCCTGTGCACCAGCCACCAGCAACAGCCGTCGCACTTCCGGCACGTGCAGCACCAAATAGCGCGTGTTGTCGTCGAGCAGGGCATCGGGCTGCAGCAGTTCCAACACGCCGGGCAACCAGCCTCGACGTGCTGGCGTGGTAGTCAGCGTAACGCGGGCGCTATCGCCGGGCGGTAGATCGACCGAAGCCTGCGCTACCCGCTGTGCATCCAGCGAAAGCGTCATCACCACGCCCTCGGCTGCGGCCGTTCCAAAGTTGGCCAGCGTGGCTTCAATCCGCACGGGTTGCCCCTGTTCGATAATCCGGCTGGCAATCCGAACGTTCGTGATGGCCAGGTTGGCGGGCGTCTGACCACCGACGGGAATCAGCAGTGCGGGCACCGGCTCCGCAACAAGCTGGGCCAGCGAATCGACCAGGGTTGAAGCCTGCAGGTCGCCGATTGCATACAGCACGGCCGGAGCCTGCACCTGTTGCACGCATTCGTAGGCCTCGCGCAGCGCGGCCGCAAGCGTCCGCGCACCATGCTGGATCGTCAGCAACCGCAGCTGTTCTTCGGCTACGTCGCGCGGCACCGGCTCCGGCGCTGTCGCTGCACCGGCTACCGGTACCAGACAGACACGGGCGTCGGCATCAAGCTGCGCCAGAATGCCCGTAGCGATGGCTCTGGCCTGCGCGAAATAAGCTCCGCCAGCATCTCGCACGGCCATCGAGGGCGAATTGTCCACCACCAGTCCCACGACCGCAGCCGTTCCACCTCCCGCCCAGGATGCCAGTGGTCCCCGAAGCACCGGTCGAGCAAATGCCAACACCAAACACGCCAGCGCCAGCGTGCGTAGCAGCAACAGAAGCCACTGGCGGATCCGCAACCGCTGCAGAGCCGTCTGCTGCAGTTCCTTCAGGAAAGCCAGCGAACTGAACGCCACAGGCTGCGGCCGCCGAAAGTGAAACAGATGCACCAGAATTGGAATGGCGGCCGCCGCCAGGGCCAACAGCGCCAATGGGTTCAAAAACGTCATGGATTCCCCTGCCCCGTCATACCTTTGCACCGAACCGCAGCCTGCCACTTACGTTCCGCCTACAGCCAGGCAAAATGCACTGCGGCGCCGCGCTCGGTAGGCACAAAGCGCAACCGGAAGCGATCGCCCACGCGCGGCGTCCACACGTAGGGCCAGTTCTGGCAGCGTCTGGCCTGACAGATCAGCCGATCGCCATGGTAGATCTGAAGCCCCAGGTACAGCAGGTCACCTTCCCGACCGCTCAGGTCGCACACAACCTCCCGTTCAGCCTGTCCGAACGCCCAGCGGGCGACCGGAAACTGCAGCGGCAGACCCACTTCGTCGAAAAGTCCCGACACCAGGGCCCCTTCGAGGCAGTGTACGACAGCCGGGGTTACGGTTTCGTCGGATACCTGCGCGGCCCACGTCAACCCACCCATCAGCACGGCTCGATCCGGCAACACGAGTCGGGGACGAAAACGCAGCGCTTCGAGCACATGCAGGTCTTCATCGTAGAGCAGCGGTCCAAAGAATTCGTGGACGAGCACATCGACCGGTTCTTCCGGCTCGAAATGCTGGATTTCCTGACAGATGCAGACCACTTCTGGGTAAGCGGCCAGTCGTTCCGAGGCCAGTGCGTATAGGTATGGGTTAGCTTCGACCGCATAGACGCGTCGGGCGCCCAGGTGCACTAGCTCCTCGCTGAAGTACCCCATTCCACAGCCCGCGTCCACGCACACAGCCCCGGCAATAGCGCGACGGTGCGCCCGCAGCAGTCGCAAGTAGGCGCGCGTGCGAACCCGATCATCATAGATGCTGATGAACGTCAGCAGATCGTCCAGTGCAGCAAACGTTGCTTCGGGCAGGACGTTGAGGATATCCATCTTTTGAAGCCAGGCATTTCCGTTCGGAGTCCAAAGATAGGACGGCCAGCTGCTGCTCAGAAGTGCGCGTCGACGTAATCGTGAAGGATCTTGCGGGCTGCCTCCACCGTCTGCCAGACGGCTTCGGCATCCGGATAGCCGAAAAGACGGGCCGTCAGCTCCCAGTCGGCGCCTAGCGGTTCCTCTTTATTGCGAAGCGGCTCGTCGAAACCATAGTCCAGCCAGGTAGCACCCAGACTGGCTACACGCAGCAGCGCGCCTGGGATGGCGGCTACTCCGTCGCCATGCCCTTCACCATACAGGTCCATTAGCGCCCGGAATAGTGGCTCGGGTAGTTTCATATGCAGCGCCAGCGCCTGCGTGATCGTCTGCAGGCTATAGCCAAAGACGGTCTCCTCATCTTCAGGCGTACGTGGGCCGGCGCCTGGCTGAAAGGCTGCCAGTGCAGCGTCGGGTTTGTTGTAAAGCAGTAGCAACTTGGCGAAGTCGTGAAGCAGGCCAGCCGTATAGGCCGAAGCCGGACGCCAGTCACCCGAACGTGGGGCTTTCTGGATGAGCAGGCGGGCCAAGTAGGCCGTGGCTGCACAATGACGCACTAAGTTCAGAAACAGCACGGCCGTCCGGGCATCGAAGGCGCTCTTCATCGAGAGCATACCCATGCTCATAACCATCCCAACCGCAGCAGTTGGTCCTAGCACGATAATCGCGTGGTGCACTTCGCCAATGCGCCCCCGGAGTCCGTAGTAGGCCGAGTTGGCCACGCGAAGCAGACGAGCTACCGCCGCTGGATCATGCTGTAGCATGGATTCAACCTCTTCGGGATCCGGCGGCTCTGGTCGCTCCATAAGCTGAATGGCTTCCAGGAGCGTTTGTGGAAGGGGAGGACATTCCAGTTCCAGATTAGTCAGCGTCGGAATATGCTCCGAAGGGGTGCCCATGGATGAAATCATCATACCTACTGAACTTCAAACGTGTTCAGGATGGCCATCGCTTAATGACGTCGGAACTTAAACCTCTGTGTTCTCAGCACCAGCAAATAACCTGAACGGTCATGTGTTCCTGTTTTAATCTTCTGGTCTAATTCTGTGCCATTCGAAAGGGCAAGCCAGCTTTCAAAAAATTATCCGACTCATCCTTGCCTTTTAAAGGAAAAAGCTTACGCTTTAGCGTACTTGGGACAATCTATAACGCCTTCGAAACGAACCTTTTGCTTCGCACTGGATTTTCTTTCCCCAACAGCGACCTGCCATCCCTCGCCTTTGGGTTTTCTACAAGCCTGTCCTGCTGGGACGGCTTCGGGGCCGGAAACGGAAACTGCGGTTGCCGCACTAACTGGAACGGCTTCAAACGCTTCGTGCCAGACCGTCACAGCGGCTTCATCTTCGTCACATCCAACGTGCGCGTGCTGCGCCATTTCATCCTGATGGCCCTCAAAAAGTAGAGGCGCTTTGCCTCAGACTACCTGCCTGTCCCAGCCGACGTGTTACTGGTTGGAGCGCCGCACTGCGTTGGTCGTGCTCGCCGGCACCCAGACGCGCTGCCGGCGCCAGTCGTTCTGTAGAAAAGTTGACCAGAAAACCAACATGGCAATACCCGCCTCCCCTTCAGGCACCCGCACCGAGAAAATTTTCTGCTGACCGGCCTCCAGGTTGGGCTCTAGACAGGGTTCAAATGCAAGGTCGGCCCGCACTGCAGTGTGCTCATCGATCATCCACACGCAGATCGCCACACCCGCCTGGTTTTGCACCACGATCTGTTCAGGTCCGGCCGTAATGCTTACTGTTCCGTGCTCCAAACCCACCAGTTGACATCCTGCCAGCACCAGCAGGATCAGCAGCCAGCTGCCACACCTCACCATATTTGGCAATAATTGTAGTTTGCTTTTTGCTTCATCAACCCTTGATTTAAAGAATTAACGAATTTATGTTTAAACAGTTCGCAACCTCCCCCACCAAACTCCTTAAGCGCCATGAAATTCTCGACGCTCAAAATCGGCCGGATTCTCTACGGGCTCACGTTCATCATTTTTGGTCTGAATCATTTTATCAACGCCTCTATGTTAAGTGGCATCGTGCCGATTCCCGGCGGGGTATTTTGGGTGTATGTGACGGGGTTGGCCATGCTGGCGGCGGCCATCGCCATCTTAACAGGTAAACAGGCGCGGCTGGCCTGCCAACTGCTTGGCATCCTGCTATTCATCTTTGCGCTGACCATCCATCTGCCTGCCATGATCAATCAGGGCATCATGGCTGGACTGACGAACTTCCTGAAAGATACGGCACTGGGCGGCGCGGCCTGGGTCATTGCCGAAACCTATGCCGCCCAGCCCCAACAGGCGGAAGCAGCCAGCTAACGTCGCAAAGCGGTTGCCATGAAAAAGGCCGGCCTTTAAGGGCCGGCCTTTTTTTCATGCTATGACGCCGGAAGCCAGTCCGCCCGCGGTGGGCTGAACACGTCGAGCGAAACAGTCGCTTCGAGTGCCTCCGCCTCGTGCGGAACGTTAGCCGGAATGCAGACTACTTCGCCCGCTGCCAGCACCACCTCGCGCGTCGGTTCCTCGCCGATTCGGAGCCGCAGGCGGCCCTGCAGTACGTAGGTAAATTGCTCGTTTTCATGCCGGTGCCAGGGTACGCGGGCGCCCGGCTCGAACTCAAACCAAGCCAGCATGGCCTGTGCCCCGCTCACCAGTCGGCGGGTCATGCCGGGCGCGGGCTCTGTAACCGGCAGCGCCTTCCAGGCGCTCACCTGAAGGTCGTCCATCGTCGCCTCGTGTGTTTTTGGGTCCAAGATCGGATGCACCGGCCACCGGCGCAACGCATCTATCGGGCTGGCTGCGCGTTAACGAAACACGCATTACAGACGTGCCGTGGATCCATGGAGCTTTCTTCCCCGGTTGCCGCACTGGCTACATCCGACGAACTGCGCCAAAAGGCGCGTACGCACATCGTGCTGCGCGGCGTGCGCCAGCACAACCTGAAGAATATTGACCTGGACCTGCCCAAACGAAAGCTGATCGTCATTACGGGACCGAGCGGATCGGGCAAGTCGAGCCTGGCTTTCGACACAATCTATGCCGAAGGCCAGCGGCGCTACGTGGAGAGCCTTTCGGCCTACGCCCGCCAGTTTCTGGAGCGCATGGACCGGCCTGATGCCGATCTGATCACGGGACTGGCGCCCGCCATTGCCATCGAACAGAAGGCCGGAAGTCGCAATCCGCGCTCAACGGTCGCCACCCAGACCGAGATCTACGACTACCTGCGGCTGCTCTACGCCCGCATCGGTCGCACCTACTCACCTATCAGTGGCGAAGAGGTGCGGCGCGACACACCCACCACTGTGGCGCAGGCGCTGCAAGAACGCCTGTCGGACGGCACGCGCTGCTATTTATGCTTTTTTTGCCCTTCTCACAAAAAGCGCACGTTGCTGGAAGAACTGGCTGCACTACGCCAGCGCGGTTTTTCACGGCTGGTCGTCTTGCCTACCGAAAAACAGGCTGCCGACGGGTCTGGTCCCGAAGTGCTGGACCTGAGCGAACGCGATCCGGCTTTGGTTCGGGTGGCACGCGAACGGCTGCTGGTGCTGGTCGATCGTCTGGTGGTGCGTCCAGGTGACGAGGCGAACCGCTCCCGCATTGCCGATTCGGTGGAGCAGGCTTTTGGGGAAGGAGGCGGCCGCTGCGTGGTTGTGCGCGTGCCACGCGGCGACGAACGCTTCGACCCAAAGGCCGACCTGCTCTGCTTCAGCGAGCACTTTGAGCGCGACGGAATGGTCTTTGAAGAGCCCACACCGCTGCTGTTTTCGTTCAACAGTCCGGTCGGTGCCTGCCCCACCTGTCAGGGCTTTGGGCGCGTGCCTGGCCTCGACCCGGATCTGATCATCCCCAACCCGGATCTGTCGATCCGTCAGGGAGCCATCGCACCGTTTCGCACCGAAAAATGGAGCCAACACTACCGCCAGCTTCTGCGGCTTGCCCTCGCAGAGCACATCGACCTCGACAAACCCTACCGCCTGCTTTCCGAGCGCGAAAAACGCCTGATCTGGGAGGGCAAAGGCGACTACATCGGCATTTACGGCTTCTTTCGCTTTTTAGAAAAACATAGTTACAAGCCCCATTACCGAATCTTCCACGCTCGCTTCCGCGGCTACACGCGGTGTCCGGACTGCGATGGCTATCGGCTCCGTAAAGAGGCGCTTTACGTGAAGGTGGGCGGTCTGCACATCGGCGAAGTGTGCGAGCTGACGATCCGGGCCGCCCGGGAATTTTTCGACGCGCTGGAGCTGACCCCCTACGAGCAGCAGGTGGCCGGCGAGCTGCTCCAAGAAATTCGACGCCGGCTACGCTACCTGGATGAAATCGGTCTTGACTACCTGACGCTCGATCGGCTCAGCCACACGCTTTCGGGCGGGGAGGCGCAGCGCATCCATCTGGCCACATCGCTGGGCTCGGCGCTTGTAGGCGCACTCTATGTGCTGGATGAACCTTCGATTGGCCTGCATCCGCGCGACACGGACCGGCTGATCCGTATTCTGGAGCGGCTGCGCGATCTGGGCAACACGGTGATCGTCGTTGAGCACGACGCCGAGACGATCCGCCGCGCCGACCACATCGTGGACCTCGGACCGGGCAGCGGCCAGCACGGCGGCGAGGTCGTCTTCCAAGGCCCTTACAAAGAACTGCTCTGGAACGAACGCTCCCTAACCGGTGCCTACCTGAGCGGCCGCCAGCGCATCGAGGTGCCCCCCTGTCGCCGCCCCATCAACGAAGAAGATATGATTGTGGTAGAAAACGCCCGCCAGCACAACCTGAAGTGGCTGACCGTGCGCTTCCCGCTGGGCGTGCTGGTGTGCGTAACAGGCGTTTCGGGGTCGGGCAAATCGACGCTCGTGCACGACACGCTGTACCTGGGCCTGGCCCGCCTTAAAGGCTCCTACGACGGCGAGGAGAAGGTGGGAGCGCACGATGCCATCCATGGCCACCACCTGATCGATCGCGTCGAGATGGTCGATCAGAGTCCGATCGGCCGCTCGCCACGCTCCAACCCAGCCACCTACACAAAGGTATTCGACCCGATCCGGGAGCTGCTGGCCTCGACGCCTCAAGCCCGTGTGCGTGGCCTTAAGCCCGGCTACTTCTCGTTCAACGTGCCTGGCGGCCGCTGCGAGGTCTGCCAGGGCGAAGGCTTTGTGCGCGTGGAGATGCAATTCCTGGCAGATCTGTACCTGGAATGCGAGGCCTGTCGCGGCACGCGCTACAAGCAAGACGTGCTGGAGATCCGCTACCGCGGCAAAAACGTGCATGAGATCCTGAACATGACGGTGGATGAGGCGCTGGAATTCTTTGCAGACGTGCCCGCCATCGTCGATAGGCTGCGCGTGCTGCAGGAGATCGGTCTTGGCTACCTGAAGCTGGGTCAGCCGTCCACTACCCTTTCCGGCGGCGAGGCGCAGCGCATCAAACTGGCTGCCCACCTGAACAGCAACAACCACGAGCGCGTGCTCTACATTTTGGACGAGCCCACCACCGGCCTACACTTCGACGACGTGCGCAAGCTCATCGAGGCGCTGAACCGGTTGGTCAATGCCGGCCATTCAGTGATCGTCGTCGAACACAACCTGGACGTGATCAAGTGTGCCGACTGGGTAATCGACCTGGGCCCCGAGGGGGGCCATCGGGGTGGCTTCATCGTGGCCGAGGGCACGCCCGAAGAGATCGCCGCGCACCCGGAAAGCCACACAGGCCGCTTCCTACGCGAGGTGCTCTGAGTCTACTCCAGCAAGCGAGCAAAAACGGCAGCCAGCGCGTGCAGGTCGTTCCGATGCTCTTAAAGCTCCCGGTAGACAAGCCCCGGTCCAGATCGCGGTAATCGCGTACCCATCGAATTTGTCTGAGCTGCAGGCCCGCCACGACGTGCCCTCCCCTGTCGTTTAGCGCCTCAATGGCCCGCTGCAGAAAGTGCTCGGCCCTTCCGTAATGCTCCGAATTGGCACGCTCCGGGCCGGCTTCCACCAGCGCCTGCAGCAGCGCAAGGTACTTACGCGCAGCGGCTTGGCCGGCCCAACCAGCGCCAAATTGACGTCGCTGTCGGGCCCGTCCTTTGGCAACAGACCCGAACAGATAGACGGCCTGAAGCGCCGGAACGCGCGGGCCGATCTGTTGCATAAGCGCGCGGAGTTGCTCGGACATCAGTTTGTCGGGGCCGAATGCGCTGCCACACTTATGCAATCGGCGGTGGTTCGCTCCAGGGCCAACGGCGCGCTTCGGGACTGTCTGGGTAGCGGCGAAGCAGCTCAATCATGTCTTCCCGGAACTGACGACTGTCGCCGCCGGACTCCAGGTAGCGCGCCATTGCCCACCAAAGCATCACCTGCGCGGCCATTGGGTGGCTCGGAAACAGGCTCAATGCCTCCTCCAGCAGGGCAATGGCCTCGGCGTACCGCCCACGCGGCACCAGTTCTTTGGCACGCCCCAGCCGGAGCACCAGACGTAGATCGTCAGGCGGCAGGTAGCCCAGTTCGACGTGGTGCACCATGCTGCGCGCGTCAAGCACGTAGAACGAGGGAGTCCAGACCGCGGCGTAGCGAGCACGGACAACCCGATCGCGCCGGATGTCCTGGCGTACCAGCACAAACGCCGCCCCCAGCTCGGCCTGCACCTGCGCCTCGCGATAGGTGACCGTCTCCATCCGAGCGCATCCAACGCACCCTTCCCGCACGAACATCAGCCATACGGGACGGTGCATCCGGCGCGCTTCGGCCAGGGCCGCATCCAAATCTTCCAGCCAATGCAGCATAAAGCAGCGGAAGCCTGTGATTTCTTGCTGCGTATAGAAAGAAAAAATTAGGGCATATTCAATGACAGCTAATTTTCGTGAAAAGGCAACCCTCGGCGGTGGCTGCTTCTGGTGTCTGGAAGCGGCCTTTCTCGAGCTGCGCGGCGTGACCGACGTCGTGCCCGGCTATGCCGGTGGGCACGTGCCCCATCCCACCTACGAGCAGGTCTGCACAGGTACGACTGGCCATGCCGAAGTGGTGCAGATCACCTTTGACCCTTCCGTCATCTCGTATCGGGATCTGCTCGCGATCTTTTTTTGCATCCATGATCCTACCACGCCCGACCGCCAGGGCAACGACGTGGGGCCGCAATACCGTTCGATCATCCTGTATCATGACGAACAGCAGCGACAGGCGGCCGAAGCCTTCATCCACGAGCTGGAGGCGTCCGGTGTATATGATGCGCCAATCGTTACGGAAGTGGTGCCCCTCAAAGCTTTCTACCCGGCCGAGCCCTATCATCACCGCTACTACCAGCGCCACCCCTGGCAACCCTACTGCCAGGTGATGATCACACCCAAACTGGTCAAACTCCGTCAGAAGTTTGCCGATTGGCTTGTGGTGCCAGATCGATGAAACGCCTGTTACTTTTGAGGGCGCTGCCGCGGCTTTTTACAAGCCGGCGGCAGGAAAACCCCGCGTCGTTCTGATGAATTTACCGGGGTTTCTGAAAGGAATTGCTGCAGCCGGCGAATCTAAGGGACGGGCGGATCCGTTTGTGGCGGCGTTGTGCGATTCGTCCGGGCCCGACGCCCCAGAAAACCCAAGCTTCAAAGCCGGACGCCCGGCATGTATACACCCGTAGCGACCGAACGTAAGAAGGCTCCTGTTGACGCCCTGCCCCGTGCGCCGCGCATTGCGCTTTTCACCGGCGCCTATAACCACATTGCCGATGGGGTCTCCCGCACGTTGAACCGGCTGGTGGGCTACCTGGAACGGCGAGGGGCCTCGGTGCTTGTGTTTGCGCCCACCATTTCTAATCCGCCTGTCCAACACGAAGGCACGCTGGTGCCGGTGCCGTCGATTCCGGTGCCGGGTCGTTCGGAGTATCGCATCAGCCTGGGGCTCACCTCGCGCCATCTCAGACTGCTGGCGGCCTTCAAGCCCGACCTGATCCACATCGCCACGCCCGATCTGCTGGGTCTGCAGGCGCTATTGCTGGCCCGCCGCCGGGGTATTCCGGTAGTGGCCTCCTACCATACCCACTTCAGCGCCTACCTGAAGTACTACCACCTCCAGTGGTCCGAGCGTATGCTCTGGGCCTACCTGCGCTGGTTCTACCGGCAGTGCCGGCAGATCTACGTGCCCTCCACCTCCATGATCGAAATTCTGCAGGTGCACGGCATCGACCAGAACCTCTACCTCTGGGAGCGGGGTGTCGATACCGGCCTGTTCAACCCGGCGCAGCGCTCGTCTTCCTGGCGTCGCAACGTGTTGGGTGTGGCTGACGACGAAGTGGTGGTGGCCTACGTGGGCCGGCTGGTCTGGGAAAAAGGGCTGGACGTGCTGGCCGCCACGATCAACCGGCTCCAGAAGGAGCAGGTGCCCCACCGTTGCCTGATCGTGGGCGAAGGGCCGGCCCGGCACGAACTGGAAGCACAGCTTCCGGAAGCGATCTTCACCGGCTATCTGGAAGGACGCGCGCTGGCCCGGGCCTATGCCTCGGCCGATGTGTTTTTCTTCCCGAGCGAGACGGAAACGTTCGGCAACGTCACGCTCGAAGCGATGGCCTCGGGCCTGCCGGCCGTCTGCGCCGACGCGCCGGGCAGCAACATGCTCATCGAGCACGGCCGCACGGGCTTTCTGGCCACACCGGGCCATGTCGAAGAATTCGCCGGCTACCTCCGACGGCTGATCCTCGACGCCGAACTGCGTCGCACCATGGGCCATCAGGCGCTGCAGCGTGCCCGGCACTTCGACTGGGAGGCTGTGCTGAACCGCCTCTACGGCTACTATCTGGATGTGCTCGCCCCGGCCCTGTTGCCGACAGGCGACGGTGTTGCCACCGAACTGCCCGAACTGACGGCCACGGCTGCCTGAGCGTTTCGGCATGGCCTCGCCGCTCCGACTCCTGTTCGTCTCGCACTCGTTCCCACCGCCCGGCCGTCCGCTGGCCAACATCGGCGGCATGCAGCGCGTGGCGACCGATCTCGACGCCGCGCTGGCCCGCCATCCGGATGTCGATTACCACCATTTGGTGCTGCGCACCTCCTGGCGCTGGACGCACGTGCGCGTGGTGCCTTTTCTTTTTCGGCTGGCGTTTCAGATTCCCCACGTAGTTCAGCGCCACCGCATCGAGGTGGTGCTGTTTTCGTCCATGGTGACAGCACCGTTGGCCCTGTTGCTCCGGCGCAAACTGAAAGCGCGCCTGCTCGCCATTGCGCACGGACGCGACGTAACGCTGCCGGTTGCGCCTTACCAGCGCCTGCTGCCCCGGGTGTTTGCGCATCTCGACGCTGTGCTGGCTGTCAGTCGGGCCACGGGCGAAGCCTGCCTGCAGCGCGGTCTTTCCCCGGAGCGACTGCATGTGATCCCGAACGGCATCGATCCGGCCCGTTTTGCCCGGCCGCTCGATCGCCGGGCCGCCCGCCACAAGCTGAGCCAGACGCTCAGCCTGCCGCTTCCGGACGATGCCCTGCTGCTCTGCAGCGTGGGCCGACAGGTCCCCCGCAAGGGCTTCGCCTGGTTCGTCGAGGCCGTCATGCCTCGCCTGCCCGCCCACATTCACTACTGGCTGGCCGGCGACGGACCCGACGCTTCCGCCATCGAAGCCGCCATCGAACGTCACCGGCTTCAGGAGCGCGTGCGACGGCTGGGCCGCGTGCCCGACGACGTGCTGTACCAGCTCTACCGGGCCGCCGATCTGTTCATCATGCCCAACCGTCCCGTGCCCGGCGACATGGAGGGTTTCGGCGTGGTCATGCTCGAAGCGGCCCTGTGCAGCGCACCCGTGCTGGCCGTCCGCCTGGAAGGGATTCAGGACGTGGTGGCCGAAGGCGAAAATGGCCACCTTATCGAAAGCGGCGATGCGGACGGCTTCGTGCGCTGGATCCTGCACTACGACCGGGACCGCACGGCGCTGCAATTGCTTTCGGAACGGACCACTGCCTACGTGCAGGCTCACTTCAACTGGGACGTGGTGGCCGATCGCTACGTGCAGGCGCTCCGGGCTATTTGCTCAGCGACGTCGTCGGCGCCGCCTCCGGCTCAGGCGATGGGCGCTGCGTCTGATCTTCCAGCCACTGAATAAGCGCGGGAAGAAAGACCAGCGCGGCCAGCAGCGTCGCGCCAATGCCTACAACGGCCAGCTCGCCTATCGAACGCAGCCCCGGATGAAAGCTGAGCAGCAACCCGGCAAACCCCATCATCGTGGTCAGCGAGGCCATCGTCACGTGCTCGCCCGTCGAGCGCAGCACCTGCAAAATGCTCCCCGGTCCCCGTTCCCGATAGCGATGCACCAGGTGTGCCCCTGCATCGTTGCCAATTCCCAGCACGGCTGGAAGGACCACCATGTTGTAAAAGTTGAGTTTCATGCCAAGCAGTTCCATCACCAGCAACATCCAGAGCACCCCCACCACAAGCGGAAGCAGCGCCAGTATCGTCCAGCGCACCGTGCGAAAATTCAGCCACATGAGTAGCGTAACGGCCGCAAACGTCAGCAGGATCATCCAGGGCGCCTCTTTGAGCATGAGCCGGAGCATATCGGCCGCCACCAGTGAGGTGGAGCCCGCGTAGTATACCTTACCGTTCACCTCCACGCGTCCCACGTCCTCGGCAAATGCCATGGAGTTGCGGCCGTCGGCTAAGCGCACCGAAGGGTAGATCAGCACGAAGTTGCCGATTTCGCCGGTTTTCGATGTGAAGCGCGCCTTCAGAAAATCCGGCACCTCGTCGATCGAAATCGGCTGCCTGGTCTGAGCCGCCTCGCGCAGGCGCTGAATCCATACCGATGTGTCGGCCTGCAAGAACGGATCGCTGAGCAACCCCCGAATGCGGGCAATGCGGGCCAGCTTGGCCTGCTGCGCCTGGGACGACATCGGGAATCGATCCTGCAGGCTTTCTACATCCAGAATGGTGGGCGAGAGCGTGTCGTTGGCCGCACGTTCCTTCAGCACAGCTACCACAGCCGGCACCTCTGCAGGATCGTCCACCACAATGTAAGCAGGATTTCGCCGGCCGTGCGTCTGATAGACCCGCTCCACGTAGTCCTGACGGGCTTCGTAGTCTTTGTAGCGCGGCTCGAGCTTGCCAAAGTCCCACTCGAATGAAACGCGCGGCAGGAATAGCAGCGCCAGCACGACGGCTGCCACGCTGGCCAGCACCACGCCACGCGCCCCAGGGAAACGTCCCCGCCCTACCAGATGCACGGGGGCCACATGGTCGGCCTCCAGGTTCAGCAGCCGAAAGCGCTCGGCCAGCGAAAGCAGCGCCGGCATCACCACGAGCATGGCTACCAGCGCAAACAGAATCCCACTGCCCGCGATAAAGCCGAACTCGCTGAAACCTTTGAAATCGGCGATCATCAGCACGTAGAGCGAGAAGGCCGTAGTCAGCGCCCCAATCGTAATGGCTTGTCCCGTGCTCAGAAACGTGATCTCAGCCGCTTCGCTCACGCTGCGTCCCTCGGCTCGCTCCTCGGCATAGCGTGCGTAGAAATGAATGCCGTAGTCGATACCTAAGCCGAAAAGCACCAGCCCGAGCGTCGAGGTCATCAGATTCAGCGTCTTGAAAGCCACGTAAGCAAGCCCAAACGACCACGAAAGGCTCATCAGCAGGGGTACGCCGATCAGTACAGCCATCAGGGGCATGCGACCCAGCTCAGCCAGCAGCACGCGTCGATCGAGGCGGCGTCCAGCCCGTGCCCGGTACGACTTGTAAGCGAAGTAAAGCACCACCACTAACAGCACGGCTGTCACGCCTGCCCCGAACGAACTGAACACGTCGCTGGTAATGGCGCGCACTTCAACGAGCTGACGCAACAGCCGCCCTGCCAGAATCACCTGCATCTCCGGGTGATAGCGCTGCGGCTGCATCGCATCGACCAGCCGCTGCAGGTCACGGTACAGGTCTGCGATATAGCCGATGTTCGTCTGGGAGTTCGTCGGGTAGAAGCGCACCACCAGCGTTGTGCTATCGTCCGAGATCGGGTATTCTTTGCCGATCAGCTCTTGGTACACAACCTGCAGCGCCTCGACCATCGTGTCCTCTTCGGCCGTTTCCTCTTCCTCCAATTCGAAAAAGAACGGGTTGGCTTTCAAGCGCGCTTCTTCGATCTTTTCTTGCAGAAACTGCTCCAGGCGATCCAGCTCTTCGTTGGTGGCAAAGTAGAGCGCATTTTGACGCATGAATGCCGTCTCGCGCCGGTACTCAACGCGGCCCAGGTAGGGTTCGTTGTAGCCTGCGCCCTTGAGTGCCAGTGCCTTCGGAATCAGGTCCTCGGCAAAGCGCCGGTTGGCCTCGAACGACGGGCTGACGATGGCTACATCGACCGTGCTCTCGCCACCAACCATCTCCCGCAACCGTTCGAGCGCCTGCACGCTGGGATAGGCTTGGGGGATGAGCTTGGAGAAATCCGTATCGATGCGCAGCCGCATGGCGAGCAACACACCGAGCACCGAAAGCGCCACCGCCAATATCAGAACCGTCCCGGGCCGATGGACGGCCCAGCGAATGACCGGACGCAACCGTTGAAACACCTGCTCCATCATGGGCTATCGAACCGCTGTAGCAACGGGTAAAAGTTCAAAGTCGTCGAAATCGACCACGGCGTAGTCTTTCGTATTATCCGAGTCGCTCCAGATCGTGATCGAAAGGGGGCGCGTGGGCGGCTCTTTGCCGAACACGCGTCGGTAGTCGGCCACCACGTCGCGTTCGACCGTGACCCAGTGCCCCAATCCCTCCCGGCCAGAGGCAGCCACGATTACCTTCAAGGTACCGTAATCGACCACGGTCGCACGGGGCAGCAGCGCGCTATAGGTGTACTTGATGCTGATCGGGCGCCCCAGCCAGTCGGAGCCGAACGTCACATAAACCGCCCCACCACTGTCGTTCCATCGACGGCTATCCTCCCGGGCACTAGCTGGCAGATGGATGGCCCGCCAGCGCCAGCGCAGGCGAGGATGAGTACGCAGGTCCCAGTCCAGGCCAAAGTCGTCTCGGTTGGCCAGCGTGATGCGCAGGGCTTCGGCCCGTGTAGTGCAGCGCAGAAACTTGTTGCCCGCTTCGGCCTGCACCCGGCACTCCTCCCGCTCGTTCATGAACTCCTCCAGGGGTCGGAACTCCCGAGCACTGGTAAGAAACTTCCAGCGCGACGGATAGGCCTCGACCGGATAGGCCTCGAAATCTTCGACGCGTACGCGTTGCGGGTCTGGCGCTAATCCGGGCGCCAGTCCCTGCAGCAGCAGGCCGATGGATAGCAGGAAAGTCAGGCGACGCAGCATGTCACTCGGTTGGGGCTGTCAGGGGTTGTTCGGCCTTGGTCGAGGAGACCGGCGTCACGGGCACGGTGGGCCACCGACGCTCCAGCCAGCTCGTCAGCACGAACAGTACGGCATTGGCTGTGCGATCCAGCACACTCCGGACAACAAGCATGCCGGCCAGTACGGCCGCCGAAGCTTCCAGGAGGGGCGTCATGCCCAGCACGGCACCCAGCGCCAGTAGATCGGTGGCGGGCAGGAATGGAATCCGGTTCGTGACAGTGCCCACCACCAGAATCGTAGCCCATACGCGCAGCGGTGCCTCGGGCAGCACCACCCACCACTGGAGCACCTGCAACACATACATGGCAAAAAATCGAAGCACATGCACGCTCAGAAGCGCTGCGGCTGTCCGCCCCGGCACATAGAAGATGGCCCGCCGAAACCGCACAGCCAGCACCCCCAGCACACCGAAAGCCAGCCCCCCCGCTGCGATATAGACCGGATCCGCTGCCTGTCCCAACAGATCCACCAGTGCGAACTGGCCACTCAGCACGGCACCGGCCACCAGCAGCACCACGGCCACCGTCGAGGCCACCGACGACAGGATCGTGTTGTCCTTGATCGTACGCAACAGGTGTCCATCCGGCCGATCGGTATAGCGGCGCGCCCACAGGTACAGGTATACCTCGCCCGAGTAGCCCAGCACGTCGGTGTTCAGCACGCGCTTACGCACCAGTACTGAAAACACGCGCCCCCAGCGAATCTTCCAAAGCGCCCGATAGATGAACGCCTCGGTGGCCGGCAACAGAAAGTACAGCCCTACCCAGAGCACATAGAACCAGGGCGTACGCGGCAGCCCTTCGTACACGGCCTGCCAGCCGATCTGGGTCAGGCGGTACAGCAACCACCCCACTACGCCGGTCACAAACAGCAGCCGTCCGTAGCGTTGCAGCCGACGTCCTGTAGGCGTCTGCAGCCACAGACGAACCGATTGCACCCATCTTCTAAAGGACATTGCTGCGCGTAGGCTCTGGCTGTTCGCGTTGCACGTGCTAACGGCAGCAACCGGGCTTGTGTTGCCGACCGGCCCGCGAACTTTCTGCAGGAGCCCTTACGGCAGCGGACGATAGCGCACGCCCAGCGCAATGCCCAGATTATCGGGGTAGAGCTGGCCAACATCTCCGGCCAGCGCTACCTGCACGGCCAGCGACCGCCCTTTGGGCTGCCAGTCCAGCATCACCAGCACCGAAAGCTGCTCGGGCGGCGGCTCGAAGCGGTAGGTGGCGCCCGGCTGTTGAAGTACGTCGCGCCCGTTGTAGGTACCGTAGTTGCGCGAGTAGGTAGCAAGCAACCGGTAGCGCAGCGCCGTTGCCAACCGCCCGGCCAACCCCAGATGATGCGCCACGACGCGGTTGTTTTCCACGCCGCCGGTCAAGCGCTTCGCCCGATCCTCGAAGGCGAACATTAGCGGCGATCCAACCGTACGGCCGTAGTGGGTCCAGCCTGTCTGGTAAATGTAATGGTTGTAGTAGTTGTCGCGACCGCCTGGCCCTCCACGTCCCGGCCCTGGAGGGATTGGCCCACTCTGACGTTTTGTATAAAGAAACTCGTAAACGACGCGTTCAATCAACCATCCTTCTCGATCCCGCAGCGAAAGCCCCAGTAATCCATCTTGGGGATTTTTGAACTTGAGTCCGTCTCGGTCTTCGTAGAAGAAGTGTCGGTAGCCAAGTAGCTCGAAGCGCCGCCCTGTTAGCGAAAAGCCGAAATCGTACGTTCCGAAGTGATCCCCCTGAATGTAGATCTGCTCGCCCCGTGGCGCCCCTTCTCCAGCGTTGAGCGCAAAGACAGTTCGAAGGTAATCCTCCAATCCCTGCGGAAGGCGACCAATGGATGGATTGCGCGAGGTGCCGCCCCAGAAGGCCTGGTGCACAAGCCCGGCATAGACGCGCCACTTGCCCGGTCCGAAGCGGAGGTACAGGTATTTCTGGTGCAGGTAGGCATCCTCCACCTGCCGCACGTCTTTCATCCAGCCATGCGCCCAGTAGCCGTGAAACTGCACCCAGCCGTTCGTGCCGGGCACCGACGTGTAGTGCGGCGTGCGCACTACGATTTTGGGAATGGGCGTCGCGTTTGGGCTGACGTCTGGCGCACCGGATGAAAGCAGCGTATCGACCGTACCGATTAGCTCACGCCGGCGTCCTCCGTAGGCTTCCAGAAAACCCACCCGTACCCGTGCATAAGCCTCGACAACGTGCGCAGATGGATCGTGCGCTTGCCGCAGCAGCAGTTCGCTACCCAGCTCGTAGGCAAGCCAGGAGCGCGGCTGCCGCCTCCAGCGTCCGTCCAGCAGGACGTAACCGTTGGCAGACTTCGGATCGAACCGCCCCCACTGGTTGGCAGCTAGCCAGAACGGCAATCGGCCTGCCATCGCCGCCCGCACGCCCAGTTCGCCTTCCAGCTGCAGCGACGAAAGCGCCTGTGCACGGATAAACGATGCGCTCAGCCCACCCAGCAACAGAACGATCAGGACCTTCCGCATAAACAAGCAGGTTGATGCTCGGGAAACAACCGTGAACGGTTCAGACGATTGCCAGAAAATACACATGCTGCCGGTTGTGTTGCACTTCAAATCGGTGTATCTCAACCTTTCCGAAACCTTCATCGATCGGCTTGTGCGACACCACGAGCGGTACCGTCCGGTCGTGGCCACACTGCATCCTCGTCACTATCTGAACGGCCTGTCTGTTTATGCGCCGAGCGGTCTGGCGGCCTGGCGCGACCGTCTGCTGCAACAGCTCAACCGAACACCTCGCTTTCTCTTTGAAGTCTGTCGCCGGGAGCGACCCGCCGTACTGCACGCCCACTTTGGGCTGGACGGCTACCGGTTGCTGGGACTGGCCCGTCACACCCACCTGCCGCTCGTCGTCAGCTTCTACGGACATGATGTGTCACGGCTGCCGGACGAGCCGGGCTGGCGCCGCCGCTACCAGCGTCTGGCTCGCCAAGGCACGCGATTCATCGCGGCCACTGACTTCATGAAGCAACAACTGGTGGCGTTGGGATTCCCAGAAAACAGCATCGATGTGGTGCGCTTCGGGATCGATCTGCACGCATTTCCGTTTCGGCCGCGTACGCAGGCCGGTCCACGCCTGCTCCTGGTGGGTCGTCTGGTAGAGAAAAAAGGCCACCGCACAGCGCTCGAAGCCGTGGCGCGCCTGCGAGCCGCCGGCTATGCCGTCGAACTGCACTGCTATGGTGATGGACCGCTTCGTGAGGCGCTTCAGGCCAAAGCCCATCAGCTGGGCCTTGGCACCTGCGTGGCCTTTCACGGCGCCGTTACAAACGAGATGGTACGCCAGGCATACTATACGCATGACGTGCTGCTCGTGCCGAGCCAGACGGCGGCCGACAGCGACCAGGAAGGCCTGCCCAACGTAATCATCGAAGGGCTGGCTGCCGGTATCCCTGTAGTAGCTACGCGGCATGCCGGCATCCCGGAACTGATCGCTCATGAAAAGACCGGCCTGTTGATCCCAGAGCGAGATGTCGATGCGCTGGCGGCCGCGGTGGCGCAATTGCTCGAAGCGCCAGAACTGGTGAAACGGCTCAGCCGAAACGGGCGGGCAGCCGTCGAACAACTGCACAGCCTGACGCGCCTGGTGCGCGACACCGAAGCCGTTTACGACGTGGCATGTTCTTCTCAAAACGTCGCACACGCATCCGACGGCTTTTTTGGGCGCTAATCTTGGTGCTCCCGCTGCAATACGCACTGGTGGGACTCGTGCAGCTTGGCGGCGGCCGGGAGCCATGGCCCGCGCTGATCATGCCAGGCTTCAAGGCCACCTGGCAAGAAGGTATGCCATTGCTGGCGCAACGGGTAACGCTCGTCATACACCAACCCAACGGTGCCATCCGGCACCTTCCGGCCGACATGGTACTGGCCACGCTGCCTTACTCCCACCACCGCGCCATGCTTGAAGCCTTTTTCCAACCGGCCTCGCTCAGTGGCACACCGGAAACCGAACGCATCCGGCACCCGGATGCCAGACGCTGGCTGTGGAATCGGCTTCAAACACTAACGGGAAGTCCGCCCACGAAAATGGATATCGTCTGGGAAACGCTGCGTATTGATCCAGAAACAGGCGCACTGCAGGTGCAGCCACGCGACACGCTCACGCTGCAATAGCCATGAACGCCAACCGCTCCGATCGCTGGCTGTTCGATGCGTTCCGTCCGACGGCCCGCGGACTGGCCGCCTATCGGATCGCCTATGCCTTATTCGTGCTATTTTTTATCGATCCCGGACACAGCCCGTACTTCAACTTCCATCCACTTGCCACGCTACCCGACAGCTTCTTCTTGCCGCCTCCAGGCCCCCTGCAGCTCTTCTCGGGCTTTCCGCCTCGTTGGTTTTTCATCGGGCTGCACCTGCTGCTTGATTTGAGCCTGGTGGCCCTGCTTTTCGGCTATCGGACGCGGTTAGCCTCCTGGATGACCAGTCTGTTGTTCGGGATCGGCTTCGGGTTTCTGTTTTCGGCCGGCAAGATCAACCACGTGATGCTGTTCGTGCTGTTGCCCTGGGTGATGAGCTTCAGCAACTGGGGCGCCACCTGGTCACTGGACGCCCGCCTGGGCCATGCGCACCCCACCATTGAGGGCTGGCCGCTGGCGTTGCTGGCATTGCTAACCGGCTTTGCCTTGTTTACGGCTGGATTTACGAAACTGCTGGGCGGCTGGCTTGACCCCACCACCCATGCCACACGCGGCCACTAGCTTAAGCAGTACTTCGTGGTCGGTCGCCAGGACTTGCTGGCCGATCTGGTAACTGCCCCGGTTCCCGCCGGTCTCTGGGAGCTGATGGACTGGGGCACCGTGCTGCTGGAGATTGGCTTTCTGCCGGCTGCATTCGCCCCCAGTCTGTTTCGCATGTTTATAAGCCTGATGGTGCTGTTTCACCTGGGGACAGTGCTGCTTTTCAACATCACGTTTGTACAGAACCTGATTGTCTATGCCGCTTTCCTGAACTGGGATCGCGTGGCCGCCCGTCTTCCACGCATTCACCTTTCGCCGCGGTCGGCAATCCTGCTGATTCCGTTGCTGGGGTTCGCCTTCTATTTCCTCGGCTCGCCGCTACGCCGCCTTGATGCCTTCGTTCGCTTCTCATCAGACCTGTCGCTAACCGAACTGCTGGCCAACATCACGGCCGCACTGGTCGTGCTCGGCCTTGCACTTTCCCGCGTCCGACATCTGCTCCGCCATCCGCTTCCGCTGACGCCGGCGGTGGCCGGTGCCTACCGCCGGACTCGCTGTGCCCTGGCGGTCGTGCTTGTACTCTATGCCGCCCTAGTGGGCACGCACGCCGGAGAGTTCTGGCCGATGAGCGTGTTTCCCATGTTCTCGCGCGCTGGCCAGCCCTGGACGCGGGCGGTCGTGCGCGAGCTTGAAGCCACCGCATCGGTGGCCTGGGACACCCTGCAGGCACCAACAGCCCTGCCCGGCCAACCGTTTCCGCTGAACACAACCACGCTAGACCCGGTCGATCTCATCAACTTCATCACGCGTCCGGAGCCCTGGGACGCCCGGCGACGCCAAACGCTGCAGCAGCTTTTCGGCCCGGAACTGGAAGGCTGCCGCCTGCTCGTGCTGCAGGTGCAGGGCGCGCCGAACGCCGAAGGGGTGCAGCTCCGTTACGTCCCGATTCTGGTGCTGACCGCCGACTCCGTCCAGACTCATCCTGCGCTCCAGCCATGAGATCTCCCCTGCGTGACCTGTTCGACTTCGAGCGCCCGGAGACGCCGGGTGAGCGGGTCTTCTGCTGGTTGTTCGAGCTGTTTGTAGTCCTCGCCCTGAGCGGACATGCCTGGAGCTGGGCTGTCTATCTGGGCCGGATGGAAGCGCCGCTGTACCCGACCGGACTGGCACGCTATCTGGACGTATCGCTGCTGATGGAGCCCGGCGTCGCCCTCGGCGTGGCAGCCGTCATCACGGTACTGTTGCTGCTGGGCCTGACGCACCGCTGGCCACCGGCCTACCTGCTGGCTCTGCTGGGCCTGCATCTGCTATACGTGAGCCGCTTTTCGCTGGGCAAAACGCCGCACGGCACCCACCTGCTGGGGCTGACGCTGCTGAGCCTGGCGCTGGGTTCGTTGCTGTTTCGGACGCCGCTGCACCGTCGCCGCGCAGCAATGGGGTTTACGTTCTTTTTTGTGGGACTGAGCTACACGCTTGCTGCGCTTATCAAGCTGGTGGCTACCGGACCCGGCTGGGCCGACGGTATACACCTGGTGCTCTGGATTCTGGAAAAAGGCACCGATGTGACGGCCCGAGCAGGCATCTGGGAGCCCCGCCCGGTGCAGCAACTGCTCTTAGCACATCCCACGCTGGGCACGCGGCTGCTTACCGGATCGCTGCTGCTTGAACTGCTGGCCTTCACGGTCTGGTGGCAGCCGTTCCGCCTTCCGATCCTGCTGGCGCTGGTAGGGATGCACGTGGGTATCTACGCCGTCATGCAGATTTCCTTTCATTTTGTTGCTATCGAACTGCTGCTCCTGGCACTTCCCTGGAGCTCATGGCTGAATCGCCTGCTTCAGGTGCAATGGGTTGCCCGGATCGGTCGGCCGTTGCTTCGGCTGACTCAATGGTGCAACGCCTGAAGCTGCGCTGGATCGAAGACCTCGGTTTCAATTGAATCTTGGAGATAGCGCTCGAAGGCCGCCTGCATAGCTGTCGACAGCCGAAACCGTGGATGGGCCAGTTCATTGCCCCGGATGTACCGATACCAGAGGTAGGCCAGGAAATCTCGGGGTGTGTTGCGCATGCGACGCAGAAAGTGTTCCTGCTCCCATAGGTTGCCGCCGTGGAAGTAGCGCAGGTACAAGTAGGACTCGGACGGCGGCAAAATTACATAGCGGCCGGTGCGACGCCAGGCTTCGACGTAGTGCGTGTCGCTGGTTCGTCGCAAGTCAGGGTAGCGAATGGTCGCGTTGCGCCGGTGCACGATGGTAGGTGGCACCCCATGGCGGAGCAACCCGATGAAAGGATGGAAAAAATAAACGGGGTGGTTGACGTGCATGAGCGTACCGGCCAGCGTGCAGGCGTCGTAGTTACCTGAAAGCAGCACCTGCATCTGGCGCATCAACCGCTCGGGATGCGACCAGTCGTCATCGTCCCACTGAGGCGCCATGTAGTCGCCACGCGCCAGCTCCAGGGCCTGATTGCGAAGCGTACCGATCACCAAATCGGGCCGGGGTTCGACGCGCACGTAGACCAGTTCATCAGCAGGAACCTCGGCAAGCAGCGCCTCGTCGAGCGGCTGCCGTCCGCTGTCGAGCACCACCAGCTCGCGGTTGGGATAGGTCTGCTGCAGATAGGATCGGATGGCTCGCCGCACCAGATGCGGCCGATCGGCCGTCACCATCAGACAGCTGACCTTTGGCCAGCTCTGTTTTTCCTGAAGTTCCTGCGTCATCGTATATATCCCGTTTAAGCAACCCTCCCACGCCACCCCCCACGTCCACGTTCCTTGCGAAAAGGATGAAGGAGCCTTCGGGGCATTTCGTTTTTGGCTGCTGCTTCGTTAATTCGGATTCTCTTCCCGCTCAAAAAGCTGAAAAATTACCATGTACACTTACGAGACGTTGCAGGTAGGCGATCGCTTCACGGCTACCCGCCGCATTACGGCCGAAGACGTGCGCAAGTTTGCCGAGCTAACCGGCGACGACAATCCCATTCATCTCGATCCGGAATACGCAAAACGAACCCGTTTTGGCCGCCCCATCGTGCACGGTGTGCTGCTACTGGGCATCATTTCCAAGGTGCTAGGCCGCGACTTTCCCGGCCACGGAAGCATCGCTGTGGCGCTCTCGTGTCGTTTTCTGCGCCCGGTCCCCGTCGACTCAGAGATCAGTGTCGAGGTCAAAATCGCCGAAAAAATCGAAAAGCACCGCCACATTCGGGCGAAGGTGTACATCTACCTGGACGGCAAGATTGCCGTGGGCGGCGAAGCCACGCTGATCCCTCCCTCACCAGATTTGGTGCCGTAAGCCGGGTTTTATCGCTGGGGAAGCTTCAGCGGGGTGCCCGCCTGCACGATGGCCTCCAGTTCCACCTGATTCATGATGGCGACCATCTCTGGCGAGAACGCTTCGGGCAAGGGAGGCAGCAAGGCACGGAACGGGGCTGTACGCTCGGCCGGACGAATCACCAGCGCAATCGGCTCCACGCGCAACCGCGCCGGATCCCGAAGCGGGGCAAAGCCGCGCATTACCTGCAAAAACGTGGGCCGGTAGCGCGCATACTGCGCAGCCAGCGTGTAGCCGGCCAAGCTGTAGACGCGTCCTTCGTGTTCGATGAAATACCGAAGTACGCGTACGGTTTGTCCCTCGGACGTCTGTCCCTCAGCGACCACGTAGACGGCGGTCAGACCGTTCACGCGCTCGCTGCCTCGATCCAGCACAGTCAGCCCTTTCTGCCCCGCCCATGCCTGTGCTGCCTCAGCAGCTGAGGGTTCGGAAGCCAGCGTCAGCACCAGCGCGGCTTGTTGTCCCTTTTCGACCAGCAACACCTGGCTGGGCTGGTTGATCACCTGGAAGTCAGTCGGCAGAGGAAACCAGAACCGGAGCGTCGGATGGTAGAAAGCCCCGTCGGCTACGTAGCCCTGCCGGGGATCTTCTCCCAACACGATGCCCTTGATGCGGGTGTAGTAAACGGCCTGGTTCACTCGCGAGGCAGACCCTACCTCTTGCATCCAGCGGGCGGTCAACGCGCGAATGCTCTGCTCCCGCTCGCCTGGATCAGGATGCGTTGAGAGAAACGAGGGCAAGCTGGCACCGCTCTGCTCGCCGAGACGCTTGAGCGACTGGAAAAAGGCAGCAGCCTCGGCTGCATCGTAGCCGGCTCGGACGGCGTACTCGACGCCCAGCCGGTCCGACTCACGCTCGTCGTCCCGGCTATACTTGAGAAATAGCAGCTGCGCAACGGCCCCGCCCAGTTGCAACACGTCGCCACCCGGCAGCCCCAGCACCTCCTGGCCGAGCACGGCTCCGCCCAGCAGGGCCACCTGCCCAAGTTGTAGTTCAAAAGCCCGTTGTGAAGCGTGGCGGGCAGCCACGTGGCCGATCTCATGGCCCAGCACGACAGCCAGTTGCGCTTCGTTGTTCAAGTGCGCCAGCAGCCCCCGCGTTACGTACACATACCCGCCTGGCAAAGCAAACGCGTTCACCACCGGACTGTCGAGCACCCGAAAAACAAAAGGTGTTTCACGAAACTCCTTCGGCGTATTCGGGCGGCGCAGGTGGCTGTGTGCCAGGATGACCTGTCCCAGACTGTCCACGTAGGCAGCCAGCGCCGGATCGTCGTAGAGTCCGTACTGGGCTATAATCTGGCGATCGGCTTCCTGACCAATCCGGCGTTCCTCCGCCCAGGAATAGCCGTAAAACCGCCGCCGCCCACTTACCGGATTCGTCGAAACAGCGCATCCCTCTACAAAGAGGATAAAAGTTGAAAACACAAGAAGATAACCCTTTACACGCATAGCACCGCTTTTGAAGTTTGCGTCGCTTATGGTAAAGATAGGGATGGATCAGGCGCGCGCACCCGACCAGCTTCTATCCAGAAGAGACGATTTTCCGGCGAGGCCAGGGTCTGCAGTTCGCGCAGCAAATCCGGTCGGGCCGACGTAACGAAGCTCTGTTCGATCTGCTCGCTGCGTTGCAGTAGCTCCAGGATACGCTGCGTGCGGTAGCGGTCCAGGCCATCGAACACATCGTCGAGTAGCAGCAGCGGTGTTTCATCACGGCGGGCCCGCAGATAGAAGAACTTGGCCAGCTTGAGCGCCAGTCCCATGATGCGGTGCTGTCCCTGCGAGGCATAGCGCCGCACTTCGAGGCCGTTCAGCCGAAGGACAAGCTCATCGCGGTGGGGTCCCGCGAGAGTACGTCCCTGCTCGCGCTCGCGCGCAGCCAGCCGCTGCAGGTGTGCTCGGAAGGCTGTTGCGATCGTTTCTGGATCGGCCGCCGGATCGAGCGGTGCGACCGTCACATATTCGATCCGTGGAATTTCAGCCCTAAGCCCCAGGCAGGCGTACGCCTCGGCCAGATAGGCGGCGAATTCCTGCACCAGGCGCAGTCGTCGGTGAATCAGGCGACTGCCCAGCGTAACGAGTTCTTCCTGCCATGACTCCAGCAGAGCCGGTTGCACCGAGGCCGGATGGCGGCGCCACCGGGCCAAGAGTTCATTGCGCTGGCGCAGCGCCCGCCGGTATTGCAGCAAGTCCTGGAGATAGGCCGGATAGGCCTGGCTGAGCAAATTGTCGAGAAAGCGCCGACGTTCTTCAGGCGGCCCGCCCGTCAGCGCCTGATCGGCTGGCGAGAGGACCACGACCGGAAGTTCGCCGACCAAGTCGGCCAGCCGCGCCAGCGGCGCCCCGTTGAAAAAGACCCGCTTACCCTCCCCGGGGACATAGACGAGCCGTACCGCCAGTTCCGGCCGGTGCTTCCCGGCAAAGACCCCTTCCAGCTCAAAAAAAGGGGCTTCCTCTCTCAGTGCGTAGGTATCCTGGGCCGCCAGGAAGCTCTTCGAGAGGCACAGGTAGTGAATGGCCTCCAGCAGGTTCGTCTTCCCGGCGCCGTTAGGTCCCCCGATCAGGTTGATACGCGGGGCAAACGTTACGCGCGTGTCTTCGTGTGCGCGGAAGTTACGCGCCCGAAGCGATCGCAGCAACATACGCGTACAGGCGACTCAACGTGTAGCCTGTACGCCTGCCCTGCCGTTTCGTTCTTCACGTACGCTCTTTCGGATCGTCCGGAGGGTCTGGATCTTGTCCTCCATCTCTCTCCGGAGGATCGGGCTGGGTTTGTCCCTGAAGACGTGGGCGTTTCCACCATTCCATGATCATAGATTCGGCTTTTTATAGAGGCGCCTTGGGGTAAAGTTACAAACTATACTTGCATCTCCAGGTAGTTGTGTTACATTTTTTTGTCACCTGAAAGGCCCCACCCCACATCGCCGATGTGGCTCTTAGCGCTGTTTCTCTGGCACAGTCTACCACCTTGGCCGGTTGCTGCGAGCCTGTGCGATTCACTCCGCCAGGTTGTGGTGCAACTGCCACGCGATGCACGCGACGCGCCTGAAGCGCTTCGGCCGCATGCGCTTCAGGCCCTACGGCGATATCGGCAGTGCCCAGGACTGACGCAGGAGCAGCTCATGCAGCTCTACCGACAGGAAGCCAGCTACCTCCATGCCATGCACCGCTATGCGGACGTACTGGCGCTGGTGGATACCTTCCTGACCCGCTTTGCTCGTCAGCCCGATTCCATGATGTTCTACCAAATGTACCGATGGCGGGGCTATGAGTACTATCTGCTGGGCGACCTGCCAGCCGCCATCGTCGCCTACAACCAGGCGCTTCATTACCTGCCGGCCCGAGAAATTCGGGCGCGGGTCAATCGGTTGATCGACCTCGGGGCCATTTATTCCCGCATTCAGGATTACGAGACAGCCTATCAGTATTACATGAAGGCCTATCATCTATGGGATCAGATTCCTTCCGATGATTCCTTGCGCCTGTGGGCGCGTCTGGACGCATTGCATGGCATGGCTAGCTTACTGGTAGCTCATCCCACAATAGGGAGTCGGTCTCGCGAGGCAGGGTTGGCAGAAGCCGGCCGGTTGCTTGCCGAGGCCAGACGTCTTCTTCCCCATGCGGACCTTTCCCGCCGTCTTCACGTGCGTATCCAATTTGAACTGGGCATTACGGAGGCCATACAGCGCTACCTGTCCGGCCATCCGGAACAGGCACTTCAGATTCTGGATGACCTATTTCTATCCCAACAATTCAACGAGCCACACTGGCGCGTGGAGATTCTTTACCGTCGGGGAATGGCATTCTGGCATGCCAAACGGCTGCAGGAAGCAGAGCAGTCGTTCCTGGAAGCACAGGCGCACGCTAATGAAGCCCTCCACGATGATACGCGACGCCTGATTTTGACCAGGCTGGCGCAATTGTACGAGGAGCAAGGTCGGCTGGCTGAGGCCGAAACGTTCTTTCGGAAAGCCGTTCCCTATTCCGAAACCTATCTGACGCGCCTGCAGACCACACAATGGGCAACGCTACCGAAGGCTGACTGGTACGAAGCCTATCGCGGACTGGTCCGCGTCCTATTACATCAGCACCGCTATGCTGAGGCATTTCAATGGCTGGAACGCAGCCGCGCACGTAACCTTCAGGCTTTTCGTATCTACCACGCCAAGACGCTTCATATGCCCCTATACCATCAGCAGCGCCGCGACAGTCTGGTCCATGCGCTGAACCAGCTCCGCACACACCTAAGCGATCCTAATCTGTCCCCCGACGAAGCCCTCCGCCTGAAAAGTCGGGAAGCAGCGCTCGAACTTCAGTTGCGTAACCTGCTGGTGTTGCCTCCGAAGCAAACAGAAACATCCGTAGCTACCCTGCAGCAGCATCTGGCCCGACTCAGAGCCGCCGCACTGGTTTACTTCATCGACTCGGTAAGCGGTCTTTTTCTACTGACGGCCGACACGCTACGCTTTTTCCCACTGGCGCTCACGCCCGACAGCCTGGAGCATCTCTTGCGCCAGGTCAGTCCAATCTTTGATCCGTCGGGATCCGGTTCGGTACGCGGCGCCCGCCATTTTAATCTGCACACGCTGCACCGGCTCTTTGAACTGCTTATTACTCCGGTGCTACCGTTCCTGTCACCCAACAGCCCGCTTTTTATTGTTCCTGATGGGCCGCTCTTTCGACTGCCGTTTGCTGCGCTGGTGCTCGATTTTCAACGTCCTTACGCCTACGATCGCGCCACCTACCTGACCGAGCGCCACCCGATCAGCATCCTGCCGGCGCTGGGATTGCTGCTGGATAGTCTGCAGGCGCACACCTTCTCGTTGGACGTCAGCGCCCTGGGCCGTGCGCGCTTTACCGATGACCCGCGGCTACACGAAGTGCTGCCTGCGGTCTTCCGCCGACAGCTGCTGCCGGATCTCCCCGGCGTACACGAAGAGCTGGAGCGCATCACCCGACGCTTTTCTCACACGCAACGCTGGGAGAACTACCGGGCCACCGAGCCCCGCCTGCGTCAGGCGGCCGCCAGCAGCCGCGTGCTTCACCTGGCCTCGCACGTGTTACTACATTCGACCAGCTCGGCTTTTCACGCCATCGTGTTCTCTCCTTCACCTGGTGACGATGGCGTCCTTTTCCTACACGAGTTGCTTCGTTATCCGCTTGCTTCTGAACTGGTGGTGCTCAGCGGCTGCAACACAGCCGCCGGCGAGGTACTCTCTGGTGAGGGACTCGAAGGGCTGCAGTATGCCATGCTGGCGGCCGGTGCACGTGGCGTCGTCGCTACGCAGTGGCTGGTCGAAGACCGCTCGATGGCCGAACTGATGGATCGATTCTACGGATACCTGGCAGCTGGGCTGCCCCTGGATCGAGCCCTGCAGCAGGCCCGACTGGCCTTTCTGAAAAACGCCCCACCTGAACTCCAGAGTCCATTTTACTGGGCAGCGCCTGTGCTTTTTGGAACGCCGCGCGTGCTTTCGCTGACGCCGCGGCCGCCGTCGTTTCTATCCCACGGCTGGATTCTGTTTCTATTGCTTGGTGTTGGCCTGGGCATACTGCTTCGCTACCGCAAACGCCATCGCGCCCATGGAGCTTCCTAAGCTGTTTGACGAATTAAGAGCCCTAGCCACTGAGCAGCGCAACCCGCACTCCATGCACATCGACACGGCTCCGGTGCGGGAGATCCTGGAGATCATCAATACCGAGGACCACCTGGTCCCTATCGCCGTACGTCGTGAGATCCCCTATATCGAGCAGGCGGTCCATTTGATCGTGGAGGCCTTCAAGCAGGGTGGCCGCCTGTTTTACGTGGGCGCTGGTACCAGTGGCCGTCTGGGCATTCTGGACGCGTCCGAATGTCCACCCACGTTTGGCACCCCGCCTGAAATGGTCCAGGGCTTGATTGCCGGCGGTCCAGAGGCAGTCTTCCGAGCCCAGGAAGGCGCCGAAGACCGGGAAGAAGAGGGTGCGCGCGATCTTAAGCGGGCTGGGGTCACACCGCGGGATGTGGTCTGCGGCCTGGCCGCCAGCCGTCGCACCCCATACGTCGTGGGAGCCATTCGCTATGCCCACCGGCTTGGCTGCCGCACGATCTTTATCACCTGCACGCCCCGAGAGGAATTTTCTTTGGAGGTGGATGTCGCAATCTGTCCAGTGGTAGGCCCCGAAGTAATCATGGGCTCTACCCGCATGAAGAGCGGCACCGCCCAGAAGCTCGTGCTCAACATGCTTTCGACAGCCGCCATGATCCGGCTTGGGAAGGTTTATGAGAACATGATGGTGGATCTACAGATGACGAATCAGAAGCTGCGCGAGCGGGCCAAACGCACCGTCATGATCGTGACCGGGCTGGACTACGAAGCGGCCTCACGCCTGCTTGAAGCGGCCGGAGGACACGTCAAGACGGCTATTGTAATGGCCTTGGCCGGTGTTTCGGCCGAGGAGGCTCGGCGACGGCTGGCCCAGGCCGATGGGTTTGTGCGCGCTGCCATCGCCAACGAAGGTCCGCCGCCCGCCTGAATGTTTCACGTGAAACACTCCGGCAACCTGGCGTAACGCCCCAACGAAAAGTTTCACGTGAAACGTTGGGGTGGATCTGAGCACCTGCCATGTTTCACGTGAAACACTCCTGAGAACCCGACGCCCGCTTGCTCGTTCTACCGCGCGCCACGTTGCTACGGGAACCGATTCAGAAGCGCTCCTGCTTTCTGTGAAACTCACCGATTTGCACCATCGCCTGGAATCAGCGGCCTTCTTCGAGCCGCTGCATGTCCATCTGGAATCTCTGACGGCATCGACCCGCCTGCATTTGCGTGGGTTGGCAGGCTCGCTGCCTGCTTTCGTGCTCTACGAGCTAAGCCGACACGCCCACCGTCCTATCCTCTGCCTGACGCCCGACGAAGAGCAGGCCGCCTATCTCTTTAGTGACCTGGAGCAGCTGCTGGGCACCTCAGACTACCTGCTGCGCTTTCCAGCCACCGGGCAGAAGCCCTACGACTCGGAGCAGATCCCCGACTCCGCTCCCCTCATTGAACGCACCGACGTGCTGCGCCGCCTGGCCGAAGGCTTCGAGGGCCTGCTGGTGACCAGTGCCGAAGCCATCGCTGAGCGCATCCCATCGCCCGACCGGGTCCGGCAGGAAATGCTCGTACTCAGTCCAGGTATGGTGATCGATCCAGCGCAACTTCTGACCCACCTTATTGCCCGAGGCTTCGAGCGCGTGGAGTTTGTCGAAGCGCCCGGCGAGGTAGCCCTTCGCGGCGGCATCCTCGACGTGTACCCCTTCACCGGGACACACCCGATCCGGATCGAATTCTTCGGCGACGAGATCGACACGATCCGGGAATTCGATCCGCGCACGCAACGCTCCATCAGCCGTCTGACCACCACCCAGATCGTCCCGAACTTATCGACGGCCACCCCCGAAGAGGCGGCTCTTTCGCTTTTCGAACACCTGCCCGATCACGCGCTGCTTGTCCTTTTCGAGGAAGGGGCCATCTTCGATGCGGTGCAGGCCCGCTTTGCCGAGTCCGAGCAGGCCTTCGCCTGCCTGAGCGCGCCCGGCGAACAGCCCCGTCCGGAAGCCCGTTACCTACCACCGGCCGAACTGTTCACCCACCTGAACCGCTACCCGGCCCTGCTCTTCGGCACGCTGGCCGAAGCCGAACGGACGCTGACGTGGCACACCCACCCTCAACCCGCCTTCCACGGCAACCTGAACCTGCTGCGCGAACGCCTGCACGAAAACGTACAGCACGGCTGGGAAACCGTCATCCTGTGCGACAGCCGGAGTCAGGAAGCCCGTCTACACGACCTGCTTCAGGAAGAAATCGAAGCGGGCGGCGTGCGCCTGCTCGTCGAATCGCTCCATGAAGGCTTCGAGGTGCCCGAAGCCCGTCTGGCCGTCTACACGGACCACCAGATCTTCGGCCGTTACCACCGCCCCACCACCCGGCGTCGGCGTCGCCTGCTGGGCGGCCTGTCGCTTCGCGCGCTGCAGAACCTGCAGCCCGGCGACTACGTGGTGCACGTCGACTTCGGTATCGGCCAGTTCGCCGGCTTGCAGCGCATCACCATCCGGGGCAAGCAGCAGGAAGTCGTCCGCCTGCACTACGCCGACGGCGACGTGCTCTACGTAAGCGTCAACGCCCTTCACAAACTGCACCGTTACACGGGCAAAGAAGGCCACCGACCACGCCTGACCAAGCTGGGCTCAGGCCAGTGGGAAAAGGTCAAAGCCCGCACGAAAAAACGGGTCAAAGACATTGCCCGCGACCTGATCCAGCTCTACGCAAAGCGCAAAGCCTCCCGCGGCTTTGCCTTTTCGCCCGACACGGTCTGGCAACGCGAAATGGAAGCAGCCTTCGCGTATGAGGACACGCCCGACCAGGCCGCCGCCGCCGAAGCTGTCAAACGCGACATGGAACAGCCAGTACCCATGGACCGACTCGTGTGCGGGGACGTGGGCTTCGGCAAGACCGAAATCGCCATCCGCGCAGCCTTCAAGGCCGTCCAGGACGGCAAGCAGGTGGCCGTGCTCGTGCCCACCACAATCCTGGCCGACCAGCACTACGAGACATTCACACACCGGCTGGCCCCCTACCCGGTCCACATCGAGGTGCTCTCGCGCTTTCGCTCCCCTGCCCAGCAACGCGCTGTACTGCGTGATTTGGCTGCCGGAAAGGTGGATATCATCATCGGTACCCACCGCCTGCTCTCCAAAGACGTACAGTTTAAAGACCTGGGCCTCCTCATCATCGACGAAGAGCAACGCTTCGGCGTGGCCGCCAAAGAACGCCTGCGCCAACTCCGCGCTGAGGTAGACACCCTCACACTGACGGCTACCCCCATTCCACGGACGCTGCAGTTTGCCCTGATGGGCGCCCGCGATCTGTCGATCATCTCCACCCCACCACCCAACCGCCAGCCCATCGTTACCGAGATCCACACCTTCGACGAAACGCTCATTCGCGACGCCATCCGCTACGAAGTCAGCCGCGGCGGTCAGGTCTTCTTCATCCATAACCGCGTGCAGTCTATCTACGAGATGACCGCTCGCCTGCAGGCTATTGTACCGGATGTACGCATCGCCGTGGCACACGGCCAGATGAAGCCCCGCGAGCTGGAGCGCGTCATGCACGACTTCATGGCACGCAAATATGACGTGCTCGTCTCGACGAACATCATCGAAAGTGGCCTGGACATCCCCAATGCAAACACGATCATTATCAACCACGCCGAGCAGTTTGGCCTGGCCGACCTGCATCAACTCCGCGGCCGCGTTGGACGCTCCGACCGCAAAGCCTTCTGCTACTTGCTCGTCCCCTCTATTCATGGACTGACGCGCGAGGCGCGTCGGCGCCTACAAGCCATCGAGGAATTCAGCGAATTAGGCAGTGGCTTTTCTATTGCCATGCGCGACCTGGACATCCGCGGCGCAGGCAATCTGCTGGGTGCCGAGCAGAGCGGCTTCATCGAAGAGATCGGCTTTGAAACCTATCAGCAGATCCTCGACGAGGCGATCCGCGAGCTGCGCGAGGAAGCGTTTGCGGAGGTGCTGGGCGCTCCGCCCCCAAAGCCTCCCGAAACGAGCGTGGACGTCGAGGCCGATGCCTTCATCCCGGAAACCTACGTCAGCAGCAATGTAGAGCGCCTCAACCTATACCGGCGCCTGAGTGAGGCGGCCGACGAAGCGGCCATCGAGGCCTTCCGGGAGGAACTGGCCGACCGGTTCGGTCCGGTTCCGCTCGAGGTGGACAACCTGCTCTGGGCCGCCCGCCTCAAACTGCTCGGCCAGGCGCTGCGCCTGCCCAAGGTGCTCTTCAAAAACCAGCGGCTCTTTCTGGAATTTCCGCTGCAGGACGAAGACCCACACTTCTACGAGCACCACTTTGTGCCGCTCCTGGAGCGTCTGAGCCAGCTCGAGCGCCGCTACGTGCTGAAAGACCAGAACAGAAAGCTGCGGGCCATTGTGCAGGATGTGCCCGATCTGGAAACGGCCTATCAGGTGCTTCGCCAGCTTCAGCCCGCCGAAGTGCCCGTCTCCTGAGCCCCCTTTGCTTCGTAGCGGGTCAGGATGGCACGTGCCTGGGCGCAGAGCTGGACCCGGAGCGCCCCGGGTTCCAGCACCTCGACCTCCGTGCCGTAGCGCAAAAGCCAACGAGCCAGATACTCCAGGTTTTCGAACGAAAACGTCACCTCGACGCCGCTGGCCGTTTCCTGCTCCGACTCGATCCGGGCTGGGATGCTGCGCCGGGCCCAGCGATAGGTGGGCAGAGCAAAACGCAGGCGGATGCGATACGCCTCGGTCGGTGCGCCCTGGGCCTCCAGGTAGGCGCTCAGATCAAAGTCGCGGGGCGGTGTGAACCGCTCGCGCAGCACGGTCAGCCGCTGAATCCGATCGAGCCGGAAGTTGCGGATGTCCTTGCGGAGATGGTCATAGGCGATCAGGTTCCAGTGGTCTGTGTAGTAGACGAGTCCTAAGGGATCCACGCGGCGCTGCGTCAGCTCGTCGCGGCTGGGCACGTAGTATTCGAGGTGCACGGACTGCTGGCGGGCGATGGCCTCGCTGAGTTCGTACCAGTAGCCGGCCTCTTCGTCCGATCCCTGGATGGTCTGCAGCCAGTAGGGATCGATCACGATGCGCTCCTGCAGGCGGTCGATGTATTCGCGAATGGACCGGGGCAATACAGAGCGGATCTTGAGCGCGACCGCGTCGGCGTCGGCCCGGAGCGAGGCGTCCGGCTGGCGTTTCATGAACTCGGTGCCGATGAGCAGCGTGGCCGCCTCGCGGGCCGTGAACATGAGCGGCGGGAGCTGATAGCCTTCGAGGATTTCGTAGCCGCCGCCTTCGGCATAGGTCAGCGGCACGTTTGCTTCGGTGAGCGCCCGGAGATCCCGGAAAATGGTGCGGCGGCTCACGCCGAAGTGCTCGGCCAGCTGCCGGGCGGTAAGACCAGGCCGCGTCTGCAGCAGCAGCGTCAGCGCAAAGAGGCGTTCGGTGCGATTCCGGGTGCGTTCGGCCAGTTTCATGCGATCGGCAAGCAGCGCGCTTTTTTGGGCGTTTTGCTGCTACCGAACCGAGGCACCCGCATCCGGTTCCGATGCGACGTGGATCAGGTATTTCCCCGAAAAAAGCGGATCGCCCAGCAATCGATCCAGTGGCCAGATCGTCACGAGCAGCTTGGGGTCCAGGCGTTCTAGTGCGGCCAACTCATCAGACAGATCGCCGCCTTTGAGTGCCAGCAGACCGGGAGGCCAGACGTCCGGCCGTGCCACAAGCGGCCGGGCCACACGTCGGTGCCACTGCCATAGCGTGGCAAGGGGCGCTGTTGCGCGCGAGACGCTGTAGTGCGCGGCTCCCTCCCAGCTCTCGGCGCGCGCGTGGTGTACGTGCAGGTTCGCAAGCCCCAGCCGCCGGGCCATCGTGCGCACGGCCAGCACTTTCTTCTGCGAGGCATCGACGGCGTGCACAACCAACCCGGGAAAGGCGATGGCGAGCGGTACAGCCGGCAATCCCCCGCCGGTGCCCCAGTCCACTACCATACTGCCCGGAGGGAACGGCCGCCAGATCAGCGCCAGACAGTGCAGCAGGTGGCGGCGGTGCAGCTCAGGGAGTGTTTCACGTGAAACAAGGTTGTGATGCCGACCCAGCTCCTGCAACAGCCGGGCATAGTGTTCCAGTTGCTCCCGCTGCGTCGGCTCGAGCTGCGCCCACGGATCCCATCCCGCAGGCGGTGTTTCACGTGAAACACGCATAGACCCCGCACCCAGTGTTTCACGTGAAACGCTTAGGCGGCCTGCGGGCGCCGATAGCGCCGGAGCAGCACCATCAGCACGGAGATATCGGCCGGACGCACCCCGCTGATGCGTGAGGCCTGCCCCAGATTCTCCGGTCGGATCTTGCTGAGCTTTTCGCGCGCTTCTTTCGAGATGGTCTCGACCGCCTCATAGTCAAAATCCGGCGGAATGCGCCAGTCCTCCAGCTCTCGCATCTTCTCAACCAGCTCCCGCTCTCGATCCAGATATCCCGCGTACTTTAGCTCGATCTCCACAAGCAGCTCGACCGGTTCCATGCCCGGCGCCGGTACCACTACTTGCGCGCGCAACCCGGCGGCCTCAAGCAACTCCCGTAGCTTAACCTGTGGTCGGAGCGCCAGTCGCACCAGCCGCTCAGGTCGATCAATCGGCGAAGTACCCACACGCTCCAGGTAGCCGTTCACCTGCTCCGGCCGCACGGTCGTCTCTTCCAGCGCCCGACGCGTCCGCTCAATTGCTTCCTTCTTTTTCAGCATCCGCTCATAGCGTTCCCGCGTGGCCAGTCCCAGCCGGTATCCTAGCTCGGTCAGCCGAAGGTCGGCGTTGTCCTGCCGGAGCAGAATCCGGTGCTCAGCCCGCGAGGTGAACATCCGGTAGGGCTCGTCCGTCCCCTTCGCCACCAGATCATCGATCAACACCCCGATATAGGCCTCAGAACGACGCAACACGATCGGCTCGGCCCCCCGGAGCTTCTGCACCGCATTGATCCCGGCCATAAGGCCCTGAGCGGCCGCCTCTTCATAGCCCGTCGTGCCGTTGATCTGCCCCGCAAAGAAGAGCCCCTCGACGTACTTCGTCTCCAGGCTGTAGCGAATCTGATAGGGCGGGAAATAATCGTACTCGATGGCATAGCCCGGCCGCAACACGTGCACGCGCTCCAGGCCCGGAATCTTCCGAAGGGCTGCCACCTGCACCTCTTCAGGCAGGCTCGTCGAAAAGCCGTTCACATAGACCTCATAGGTATCCCAACCCTCTGGCTCCAGAAAGATGGGATGCCGGTCTTTCTCTGCAAAGCGCTCGACCTTGTCCTCAATGGATGGACAATAGCGCGGCCCCCGGCCCTTGATCCGACCCGTAAACAGGGGACTGCGGTCAAAGCCGGTGCGAAGCATGGCATGCACCTCAGGCGTCGTATAGGTGAGCCAGCAGCTAAGCTGCCGGTCCGGAAGCCGATCCGTCATGTAAGAAAACGGGAGCGGCTCCGGATCACCCGGCTGCTCCTGCAACCGGCTGTAGTCAATCGTGCGCCCATCAATCCGAGGCGGCGTGCCCGTCTTGAGCCGCCCGCTCTCGAAACCCAGCCGCTCCAAAGAGGCCGTCAGCCCGGTAGCCGCCCGCTCGCCCATGCGCCCCCCGCCAAGCTGCCGCTCGCCCACATGGATCACGCCGTTCAGAAATGTACCGTTCGTCAGGATCACGCACGGCGCGTCGTACGTCTTGCCAAGCTGCGTGCGCACGCCCTTCACATGCCGGCCCTCGACAAGTACTTCAACAACCGTGTCAGCCCGCATCCACAGGTTCGGGATCGACTCCAGCTCGCGCCGCACGGCCTCTGCATAACGCTTGCGGTCGCATTGCGCCCGGGGCCCCCACACGGCCGGTCCTTTGCTCCGGTTGAGCATCCGAAACTGAAGGCCTGTCTGATCGGCCATGCGTCCCATGATTCCTCCCAGTGCGTCGATCTCCCGCACCAGATGCCCTTTGCCAATCCCACCAATGGCTGGATTGCACGACATGCGCCCGATCGTCTCCAGGCTCATCGTGATAAGCAACGTGCGCGCACCCATCCGCGCCGCGGCCGCGGCCGCTTCGGCCCCTGCATGGCCACCCCCCACCACAATCACATCGTACCGCTCGTCCCCAAAAATCTCCATCGCACCTTTTTCCGGTTCGTTACCAAAGACAAAGCTTAAAACACCGGAATCAGGAACGGTTTCACTTGACAGCTCAGAATCGTTCACAATTTCTTTATATAGAAACGTATGGGCATGTTTCTTGTTTTGAAGAAAGTACTTACATCCGCGCTGCCTATGAAAGCCATTCCCATCACCTGCTGGACGCCAACGGCAGCAGCACCGCTTCCGGCGGAGCTGACCGACAGGCTACCGCCAGAAGCACGGCAATGGCTTGAAGCAATCTACCAGCGTCCACCCGCAACCCCCCAGGCACATCTGATTGCTACAACCGCGGAGCCCATGCTCCTGCTGGCCCTTCCCTACCCCTCAGAGCCACCCCTGCTGGTAGCCGCACTGGACGTGCGCCCAATCTTTCCGGAAACGGACACTTTTTTCCGCACGCTGGTGCAGAGTCTGCAGGCCGTGCTCTGGGAAGCCGACGCACGCACACTCCGATTCACCTACGTCAGCCCGCAGGCCGAAGACTTGCTGGGTTACCCAACGAGACAGTGGCTGGAGGAAACGGATTTCTGGGTCACCCACATTCATCCCGAAGACCGCGACCAGGCGGTTGCCTACTGTCGCGAAGCGACGAACCGGACCGAAGACCACGACTTCACCTACCGGATGGTGCGGGCTGACGGCCGCGTGGTTTGGGTGCGCGACCTCGTCACTGTGGTACCAGACGAACAGGAACGCCCGCACCGCCTACGCGGCCTGTTGCTGGACGTCACCGAGGAGCAGGAAACGCGCCAGGCGCTGGAGCAGACGCGCCGACGTTACGAAGATCTGGTCACCAACAACCCAATCGCTACAGGTGTCTACTGCCACGGCCAGGTGGTTTATGCCAACCCGGCCATGGCCCGACTTTTTGGCGCGGAGCAGCCGGAAGATCTGCTGGGCAAAACCGCCGCCGACCTGATCCATCCCAGCAATCTGGAGGCAGCACTGGAAAATGTCCGTAAAGTCCTCGAGCAGCGCCAGCCCGTCTCCTATGGCCGCGGCCGCATTCAACGGCTGGACGGCCGCTCAGCCATTGTGGACTTTCGGGGCGTGCCTATTACCTGGGAAGGCGAGCCGGCCGTGCTGTTTTTCATGTGGGATGTCAGCGAGCAGCTCCGCACAGCCCACCGCCTGGCCGAACGCGAAGCCCATTATCAGGCCCTCTTTGAAAACACGCCGGTCCCTATGTACGTGCGGCGCGACCGGCAATTCCTGCTGGTCAACCCGGCCTTTGCCCGCCTGACGGGCTACGCCGCCGAAGAACTGACCGCACCTGGTTTCGACGCCATGGCGTTGGTTGCCCCCCAGAGCATTCCCGTCATTCAGGAGCGCCTGGCCCGGCGTGCTCAGGGCCTTCCAGTACCGCCTCGCTACGAATTCTGGATCCGGCGCAAAGACGGAAGAGAAATCCTCGTCGAGGCGACTTCGATCAACATCCGCTGGGAAGGCGCACCAGTCGTGCTGGGTTTCTTCCAGGACTTAAGTGCCCGACATGAAACAGAGACCTATCTCAAACAAGCCCGCAAGCAGGCTGCAGAGGCCAGCCAGCTCAAGAGCCAGTTCCTGGAGTTGATGACGCACGAAATCCGCACGCCGCTTAGCTCCATTCTGGGCTACGCAGAGCTGCTTCGGGAAGAGCTGGCCGACAGGATCCCGCCGGAACTGCTGGAATTTATCGAAGTCATCCGCGACAGCGGCCGTCGGCTGCTGGGCATGCTTTCCGACGTGCTGGAACTCAGCCTGCTCGAAACGCAGCGCCGCCGACTGGAAACGGAAGCGGTCAACCTGAACGACCTGACGCACCGCCTGGAGACCGACTTTGCCCGAATGGCCCGGGAGAAAGGCCTTCAGTGGAAAACCGAATGTCCTGCGCAACCCGTACGCGTTGTGGCCGACAAAGAAGCCTTGTACCGGGCGCTGGCTAACATCGTGCACAATGCCGTCAAATTTACCGAGGCCGGTGCCGTGCGATTGCGCGTTGGCCAGCGCAACCAAGAAGGCTGGATCCAGGTGAGCGACACCGGTCCCGGCATGGATCCGGCCTTTGTCCATGCAGGGCTTTTTGAGCCGTTCCGACAGGAATCGGAAGGAACGAGCCGTCGTCACGAGGGGGCCGGCTTGGGCATGGCTGTCGCCCGTCGCTTCGTTGAGGCCATGCAGGGCCGCATCGAAGTGGACACAGCGCCCGGGCAGGGAACCACCGTGACGGTGTACCTACCCCTGCTCGAAGCGCAACGGTCGCACACCTCTTCGGCGCTACACCCGGAAGCCCACGACCTGCGCCGACTCCAGCAGCACCTTCGAGAACGCCATCCACACATTCTGATCGTTGAGGACAATCCGGAAAATGCCCGATTTCTGGAACTGGCCCTGCGGGATATAGCCAACGTGACGGTAGCTGCCGACGCTCACCATGCGCTGAAACAGATCGAAGCAGCTCTGCTACAGGGTCGAACATTCGATCTAATCTTACTGGACCTGAACCTGCCCGGCAACTTTAACGGCCAGGCACTTCTCCATGAAATCCGCCGACGCCCGGCCTACCGCCACGTGCCCGTTGTGGCCCAGACCGCTTATGCCGAGCCCTTCCGTCCGGAAGACTTCTTAGTTGAAGGGTTCGATGGATGCCTGCTTAAGCCCTTCGACCGCCTGACGCTCTACCGCGAAATAAGCCGCCTTCTATCTCCACTTCCAACGATCTCCTGAGATGCGCTCCCACACCGAATTGCTGCCGGACTTCTACCGCACACTCTTTGAGGCGGCCAACGAGGGCATCTTCCTGGCCGATGTCGAAACCGGCCGCCTACTCGACGCCAACCCGCGCGCTTGTGCACTGATCGGCTACACGCGGGATGAAATCCGGGGCATGCACCACCTTGAGCTGCACCCCCACGAAAAACGCGAACACTACCGAGCCATCTTTCGGCGCCATGCCGAGACCGGACAGGCCATCGAAAACGTTGAGGTAGTACATCGTAATGGGACGCGCATCCCTGTTGAAATCAGGGCTGCACGGACCACCTTAGACAGCAGGCCTATCCTGATTAGTATCTTCCGTGACCTGCGCCCACGTCTTGAACTGGCGCAGCAGCTCCACGAATTGGAAAGCCAATTCCACATCCTGGCCGAGCAAAACCTGATTGGGTTTTACCTGATCCAGGACGGCCGTTTCGTCTACGTTAATCAATACATCGCCGATTTCCTGGGCTATGACCGACCAGAAGACCTGATCGGCCGCTTCCTCGCCGAGCTGGTGCATCCCGATGACCTTGCCATGGTGGAGGCTAATATCCAGAAGCGACTTTCTGGTGAGGTTCGCACCGTGCAGTATAGCTTGCGGGGTCTCCACCGAAAAGGGTATCCTGTAGAGGTGGAGGTGATTGGCTCGGCCACCACCTACCATGGGCGCCCGGCCATACTCGGGGTCATGCTACACACGAGCGAAGCCCGACGTCAGGCCCGCTTCTACGAGACCGAAAGCCGCATCCTGCAGGACCTGCTCCGGGGTGCTCCCCAGACGGCCCTGCTCGACGCCTTGTGCACCGCCATTGAGGCGCGCCTGCCCGACGGCATCTGTACGATCCTGTTGCTCTGCGACGGACGCCTCTACCGGGGCGCTTCGCACATGCCCCCCGAATACGACGCGCAGATCGAAGGGCTCGAAATCGGCCCCGAAGTTGGCTCCTGTGGCACGGCAGCCTTTACAAAACAGCCAGTCTGGGTGAGCGACGTCCAGGTGGATCCCCGATGGGTTGCCTACCGAGAGCTGGCCAAGCGCTTCAACTTCCGCGCCTGCTGGTCCTACCCGATTCAGAATGCCCACGGCGAGGTACTGGGGACCTTTGCTGTATACTTTCCTACAGAGCGGGCGCCGGAATCGTCCGAAAAGGAGGTGCTGAGCCGAGGCGCCTCGTTAGCGGCGCTCATTCTGGAGATCCACCGCACTCAGTCCGAAAATGCCCGGCTGGCTGAAGTGGCCCGCCAGACCACCAATGGCGTCGTCATCACCGACGCCAAGCGGCGGGTCGAATGGGTTAACGAACGCTTCACAAAGCTAACAGGCTACCATCTGGAAGAAGTTCAGGGAAAAACGCTTTCGCTGTTACATGGGCCCCAGACAGATCCTCGTACGGTAGCCGAAATCCGAACAGCCCTCCAGCAGGCCCGCCCGGTGCGCGTCCGCATTTTTAACTACCGTAAAGACGGATCAGGCTTCTGGAACAACTTGACAATTGATCCCCTGTATGCTGCAGATGGCTCTCTTCAGGGATTCATTGGAATTCAGAACGACATTTCTGAACTGGTCGCGCGCGAGCAGGAGCTGGAGCGTGCCCGCATTAAGGCCGAAACGGCCGCCCGCCTGAAGGCCGCTTTTCTGGCCAACATGAGCCATGAGATCCGCACCCCGCTTAACAGCATTCTGGGCTTCGCCGAACTGCTTGACGAACAGCTTGCCACCAATGGTCTAGAGCCGCTGCGGGAATTCACAGGGATCATTCAGCGTTCAGGCCGCCGCCTGCTTCGCCTGATCAACGATATCCTGGAGCTGAGCCGACTGGAGGCCGACCGGCTGGTGCTCCGGAGCGAACCCTGCGCACTGGACAAAATCGTCGAGGAGGCCGTGGCCGAGCTACGACCCCAGGCCGCGCAGAAAGGGTTGGCGCTCGTTGTACGTGCCGAGCCAACCGCTCAGATTCTGGGCGATCCGCACCGCCTGCACCAGATCGTGACCAATCTGGTCGGCAATGCGATTAAGTACACGGAGCAGGGCGAAGTGTGGGTCGAGCTGCAAGAGACGACGGAAGGGGGTGCCCGACAGGTTGTGATGCGCGTGGTTGACACCGGTTCCGGCATCGATCCGGACTTCCTGCCGCACCTGTTCGAGCCATTTCAGCGAGCGCCTTCCGAGCACGACCGGAGCGAAGGAAGCGGCCTCGGCCTGGCCATCACAAAACGGCTCGTCGAGCAGATGCATGGCCGGATCTCGGTGGACTCCACTCCGGGTCAGGGCACCACGTTCACCGTGAGATTCCCGGCGCTACTTGCCGATGCAGAAGCGTGAGAAAATCTGGTCGAGCACGTCTTCGGTGGTAATTTCGCCGGTGATGGCACCCAGCTCGTGAAGGGCGCGGCGGAGTTCGAGCGCCAGCAGGTCGCCGCTGAGACCCTGATCGAGTGCGGCCCGCGCAGCCTGCACGGCCTCGCGGGCACGCGTCAGATGCTGGCGGTGTCGCTGGTTCATCACGACGGCCGAGTCGTCCATGCTGCCCAGATCGGCCGTCACGGCCGCCACCAGCTCCCGGACGAGCGGCTGCAACTCGGCGGCGTCCTGGCGGACCCTGCGGGCCGAAAGCGTCAGCACCGGACGGTCCAGTGCAGGAAGCGTCGGGGCCGTGTCGAGCAGATCTCGCTTGTTGCCCACCACGATGACCGGAAGCGCCGGCTGCTCGGTGCGGAGCCGGGTCAGGTAGGTCTGCTCGTCGGGCGCCAGCCCCACGGTCAGGTCGAAGACGTACACAAGCACGTCGGCCGCCGCGATAGCCTGCTGCGCCCGGCGCACGCCTTCGGCCTCAATCTCATCGGTTGTCGCGCGAAGTCCGGCCGTGTCCACAAACCGAAAGCGAAGGCCTTCGATTTCTGCCTCGGCTTCGATCTGGTCGCGCGTGGTGCCCGGCACAGGGCTGACGATGGCACGGTCCTGACCCAGCAGCGCGTTGAGCAGCGTCGATTTGCCGGCGTTTGGCCGCCCACCGATCACCACGCGCACACCGTCGCGGAGCAGCTCACCCAACCGGTAGGAGCGCAACAGTCCGTCGAGCAGCTGCCCGATTCGGTCCAGCAGCGCTTCGAGCTGCGTGCGGTCGGCAAATGCTACGTCTTCGTCCGAGAAGTCCAGCTCCAGCTCCACGTAGGCGCACAGCTCCAGCAGGTCACTGCGGAGGCGCTGCAGTTGCTCGGAATAGCGGCCCTGCAGGTGCGCTAGCGACACGCGATGGGCCCGGGTGGAGCCGGCGTGAATCAAATCGGCGACGGCCTCGGCCTGCGCCAAGTCGAGTTTGCCGTTCAGAAACGCCCGGAGCGTGAACTCGCCGGGCTCGGCCAGCCGCGCCCCGTGGTGCAGGAGCGTCTCCAGTATAAGCTGTGGTGCCAGATCACCGCCGTGACAGGTCAACTCTACGATGTCCTCGCCCGTGTAGGAGCGCGGTGCCCGGAAAACCGTGGCCACTACCTGGTCGATGGGCTCTCCTTTCGGGCTCAGCACGTAGCCGAAATGCGCTGTATGCGAAGGCACCGCCTGCAGATCGGCACCCCGGAAGCAGGCCGTGGCAATCCGACAGGCCTCCGGTCCCGAAAGCCGCACGATGGCCAGAGCAGCCCGTCCGCGGGCCGTGGCGATAGCCGCAATCGTGTCGCCCCGCTGCCGCATCACCCCACACCTGCTATGCTATCGACGGGTCCGGGCTCTCTTCTTGCGCCGGGCTTCGGCCGCTTTACGGGCCGCCTTCTGCGCGGCCCGGCGATCTCCCTGTCCGTCAACCGCCGCCTTCTCCTTTTCTTTCTCCAGCGACCGATTGATCCAGAACTGCTGAATCGCCGAAAAGATGTTGTAGCAGAGGTAATAGAGGTTCAGCGCCGAGGAGAGTCGGTTGAAGATCGCAAAGATAAAGACCGGAAAGACGTAGGTCAGGATCTTCATCTGCGGGTTTGAGGGGGTCGAGGCGGACTGAATGCGCATCTGGATGATCATGGAAAGTCCCATTAGCAGCGTGAAGCCCGCCACGAAATCGCCGTAGAGCGGAATCTTGAAGGGAAGGTGCAGGATGGAATCCGGCGCCGAGAGGTCTTTCGCCCAGAGGAAGGCCTGCTGGCGCACAATGAGCGACTGCTGGAAGTACTGCCAGAGCGCAATCAGCACGGGCCATTGCAGCAGCATCGGGAGGCATCCGCCCAGCGGATTGATTTTTTTCTCCCTATAGAGCTTCAACATGGCCTCCTGCTGCTTTTGAGGGTTGTCTGCATACTTTTCGCGGATAGCCTCCAGCTCGGGCTGCAGCTCCCTCATTTTCGCCATGCTGCGGAACGAAGCCCGCGTGAGCGGATATAGCGCGATCTTGACCAGGAGCGCGAAGACGATGATGGCCAGCCCGTAGTTACCAAGCAGCCGCCCCAGTAGCGTGAAGAGGGGGATGAAGACGAACTTGGCCAGGGGCCGGGTCATCCATTCAAAGGCGTCCCAGCCGTAATCGACCATGTCGTAGAGCTCCAGGTCGTAGCGGGCCAGGCGGAAGTATTCCATGGGCCCCAGGTAGAGCCGGAATTCATCCACCTGCCCATCTTCGGGTCGAGGCATCAGGAGCCGGGCGGCATAGTCTTCCCAGTACGAAGGCTCTTCAGGCTCGCCTATCCGTTCGCCAACCAGCTCGGCCCCACGCGTCTCGCCAGAGGGGATCATCACGGCCGTGAAGAACTTGTTCTTGACGGCCACCCAGTCGACCTGTCCGGCCAGGCGCTTTTGCTCGGTGCGATGGCTGTCGAGTGTGAGCTTTTCCAATTCACCGCCGCTGCGGGCGAAGGCGCCACTATGCCGGGCCTCGTCGTCGCGGTCGCGCTCGGCGAACGGCACGCCACCGTTCCAGACCAGCTCATAGCCCTCGATGGTGCTGAAGGTGGCTGCCCTCTCCTGCTCGACGCGAAGCCGAACCTCGTAGTCGTCGGGGAGAAACGTGTAAACCTGGCGAATGCGGCCATCGCCAACGGGCACTTCGAAGGCCACCTCGACCGGCTCGTCGAGCACGCGGATTGTATCGGTCGCTGCAGTCGTCTGGAAGTACAGCGCACGCGTGTCGACTAAGTGATTGGTCGGCGTGGTAAAGACCAGGCTCAGCGCGCCCGGCTTGGTGGTATCGACGAGTTGAACAGGCGTCTGGAAGTCATATTGCTTGTATTTTTTAAGCTTCAGCGAGAGCAGCGTAGCGCCCTTTGTAGAGAGCCGGGCTTCATACAGATCGGTTTCGATCGTGATGGTACGGGCCTGGCCGTTGCGGGCGGCGGCCAGCAGCGTATCGTTCAGGGGGCCGGCCAGCAGGGGCACGTTTGGACTCGCTGGGGGCTCTTCCGAAACGGGCGCTTCCTGGACGATTGTGTCTTTCTGCTGCAGCGAGTCACGCACAGCTGCCGTCGGCGGTGGTGGTGGCGGCGTAAGCCACCACAGCCACACGAACATGATCAGCGCGGTCAGAATCGTGGCGATAACAACGTTGCGGTCCACGGCAGGGCCTTCTTCGATCTCGGCAATTCAAATGAAGCAGGATACGGGGCGAATGACGCGCTGTTCCGTCTCTGCTCAGCCTTCAAGTAACGTGTTTCTGAGGTGTTCCGCCAGAAGCCGGAGCGCCTCGGGCAAGTCGCGGCGAATGCATTTACGGGCGGCGGCCGGATCGGCCCGGTAGAGGATCATCAGCGTGAGCGTGTCGGGCCGCTTTCGAAACAGTTCCACCAGGGGATGCTGATTCAGGCGGTAGGTTTCGCGGAGCAGGCGGCGGATGCGGTTACGTACCACAGCACGCCGGGCCTGGCGTCCGGCCGAAAAACCTACCTGCACGGGGACGTCCGCACCCACTTCGCTGCGTGGCACCACACGGTAAAGCAGCCGCACGCAACCCTTCGCAATGGTGCCGACATCGGTCCGCGAGCGATCGAAAAGGGGACAAATCAGGCGCTGGCGCCGCAACCGAAAGGCACGCGGCAACCGGTTCGTGCCCCGAGGGCCGCCTCCGGATGGTGCCTGCTCCTGCAGCGCCGCCACCCTGCAGACGGGTTCACTTGCCCGACATCCGATCGCTGACAGTCAGGCTCTTGCGGCCTTTTTTACGACGGCGGGCCAGGACTTTGCGGCCATCCTTTGTTTTCATGCGGGCCCGGAAGCCGTGCGTGTTCAGACGCTTGCGACGGCTTGGCTGATACGTACGCTTGGGCATGGCGTGTTCGGGTCTATTTCAGGAAGCCTTTCTTGCTCGAAAACGGCTGCTGAAACGCCGGCCCGTCGGTCAGGTTGCCTGGAACCTACCAGCGGGATCAGGCGATAGAAGGATCTGGAATTTACGATGCACCGGCGACGCACAGCACGGGTCCTCTTGACATTCACCGAAAACCTGCAGTAAACTTAGCGTTGCCTGTGCCTGGAAAGGAGCGGGGACGAACGAGCGGAAGTAGCTCAGGTGGTAGAGCATCAGCTTCCCAAGCTGAGGGTCGCGGGTTCGAGTCCCGTCTTCCGCTCCCACGTGAAAGCGGCGATTGCCCCCGAAGGCTGGATGGGGCAATCGTTTTTTTTCGTGGACATGCGGGCGGTTAGCTCAGCTGGTTAGAGCGCCTGCCTTACAAGCAGGAGGTCAGTGGTTCGAGTCCACTACCGCCCACGTTCGGTTCATGGCGTCCTCCTGCTTTGCCCGTGCTCTGGCACGGGCTTTTTTGTCGCCGCGAAACACCCCCTTGTCTCTATAATTACGTTGCAAGATCGTTACAATCCCAATCGGTTTCGCTTTTCATTGTCTATGACAACAACTTTATGATGCCTGGAAAGCTGCTTCAGCTACGCTCACCGGCCGAGGTGGTCAAAACGCCAGGGCAAAGCAGACCGGCATGGGCTGAGGCGAACTTTCAGGCAACCCATCCGTCTGAAAGGAAGCGAAAATGATTTACCCAGGCGTGCCCGAAAGTGCTTCCATGCCCAAAATCATCCAGCAAATGCCATGAAGACAATTATCCAGAAAACTTTTACCGTTCGCCAGCCGCTGGAAAAGGTCTGGACCTATCTGAGCGATCCGGCCAAGGTGGTACCCTGCGTACCCGGCGCCCAGCTCACCGAACAGATCGACGAGCGGCACTACCGCGGCACCGTCACGCTGAAGGTGGGACCGGTCAGTGCCAGCTATAAAGGGGAAATCACGATCGAAACGCTCGATCACGACACGCACACAATCCAGCTGGTGGGCAAAGGACTGGACGCGCGCGGCAAGGGAAGTGCCTCGATGAGCCTGCGTGGCCAGGCCCGAGCGCTGGACGATGGCACTACTGAGATTACCAATCAGATCGAAATCTCCGTGACCGGCATGCTGGCCCAATTCGGCGCGCGCCTGATTGAGGACGTCTCGGGCCATCTTTTCGATCAGTTTACCGGATGCTTCGAGTCGCTGCTGGCAGGCGAGGCGCCGGAAGACGCCGGTCAGGCATTCAGCGCCGGCTCGCTGATCAAGGAAAGTATTAAATCGGTCGCGGGACGGGTCTTCGGGAAGAAGGAGCGCGAATGAGTACGAAGGCCACTGCCCGCATCGCGGAGTGGATCGAAAGACCGGCATCGGAATGCAGCACCTGCCGACAAGCCGACCCCGGCTGAAGGTTTGCTCGAAACCATTGCCGAACCATGAATCCGACGGAACGCGTGGCGGCCGTCGTGCTGGCGGCCGGCACTTCCCAGCGCATGGGCGGCCGCAATAAGCTGCTGTTGCCTTTTGGCGACCAGCCGCTTGTGCGCCACGTCGTCACCACAATTCTGGCAAGCCGGGCCGATCCGGTGTTGGTGGTGTTAGGCCACGAGGCCGAGGCCGTCCGTACCGCCCTGGCCGGATTGCCCATCCTATTCGTTCACAATCCGCGCTATGCCGAAGGCATGACTACCTCGATCCAGGCAGGCGTGGCAGCGGCGCCGGCAGACGTGCTCGGCTACATGATTTGTCTGTCGGACCTGCCGCTGGTCGAATCGGCAGAGTACGACCGACTCATCGACGCTTTCCAGGAGGCCCACGCCCGCGATCCGGCCTGCATTGTGGTGCCCGAGTTTGAGGGCCAGCGCGGCAACCCCGTTCTGTTTGCAGCACACTACCGGACGGCCATTCTGGCCGAAGAGCGGCTGACCGGCTGCCGCGGTCTCGTGCAGCGCCATCCCGAACACGTCGTGCGCGTGTCCATGCCTACCGATCACATACTGCGGGACATGGACACAGCCGAAATGTTTGCGGCACTCACCGAACGCGCATCCAGGAAAGCACCACACTGATTAAAAATCGGACCAATAGTCGGAGGGTGCCACAGTTGACGTCAGCAAGTCTCGCGCAGCAAGGGCAGAAACAGCCCGAAGCGCCCTCCCCCTTCCCCCTTCCCTAAAAGGGAAGGGGAAGGGTGGTGGTAGAAAGCATCGGCGCGGAAATGCGCGCAGGTACCTCAGCAACAGGCTTCGGTGCAGCAATAAGCGCCAGCGCCTACACCCACCACCAACCTGCCTCCCCAAACACGCTCCCCCTCCCAGGGGAAGCTGCCGCAAAGCGGCTGAGGGGGTGCTGATCAGACAACTCTCCCCCTACCCCCCTTGAAAGGGAGAGGCAGTTTGGCTTTTGGCGCACCTGGCTGGACAAAAGGCCGCCGTGAAACCAACGCATATGCCATGCTCGAACACGCTTGAGCCAAGCCTGGCTGTTTTCGTACGCCCGCGCCCAGAGCCACCACCAGCCTGTCCCCAGATCACGCTCCCCCTCTCAGGGGGAACTGGCCTGAAGGGCCTGAGGGAGTGTGGACGCCCATGAAGCCTTGGCTCCTGCCTATAAAGATACGAGGAGGCGGGAAATAACGGCCTACCTGCCCTGGATTGATGGCCCTGCTGCTGGGTGCACTCACAAAGGCATGTTGAGCGGGCGCGGAAGCGGCGGGCGCTCGCCGTGGATCGGCGCGTTGCGTTCCCGAAGCGGTCGCGCCGAACGCCCGTGCAGCACGGCCTGAATCTCGGCCAGTGCCGAAAGCGCAATCTCCTCGGCCGTTTCCGTGCCAATGTCCAGCCCGACGGGGCCGTAGATCCGCGCGCGTTCGGCCTCCAGGCGCTCACCATGGGTGCGGATCAGTTCGCTCAGCATGCGTTCGGTGCGCTCTTTCGGCCCTAACATCCCAATATAGGGGATATCGGTCTCGAACAGCAGCGTCTCCAGGATCTGCCGATCTCGCAAATAGGTGTGGTTCATGACCAGAGCAGCCGTGCGGCGATCGACCGCCACGTGCTGCGTGAGCAGCTCCGGGTGCATCAGGAAGCGACAGGCGTCCGCTTCAGGAAAACGCCGGGCCAGTTCCTCCGGCGGACGGCGGCCAATGACTTCCACCTCCCAGCCCAGTCCTCGTGCGAAGTGCACCACCGGAAACACGTCGTGGCCTTCGCCGAAGACAAGCAAGCGCACGGGCGGTTGTACGGCCTCCAGCAGCATCTCCATCTGCGCTGGGCCCTCGGCGACGCGCTGGGTGGCCCAACCCCGCCCTTCACGTCCGGCCAGCAGGCGTTCGAGCATCCGGCGGGCCGCCTCGTAGATCAGCCGGGTCGGAGGCCCTTCCAGCAAGTCCCCTTCCGCACTCCTGTCGGCTCGGAGCAGCAGGTGCCGACCGAGCCAGTTCGTCCAGGCGTCGGTGGTCTCGATCACGGTGGCCAGCACCGCCTGCCGCCGCTCTTTCAGGCACCGGCCCAGCAGTTCGAGCGGGCTGAGGCGTCCCAGCGCCGGCACCCGCTCCAGCAGCACATGCGCCACCCCGTCGCATCCCGTTCCAAAGCCATAGATCAAATCGTCGTCAGCTAGATCAAGGGGAAGCAGGCGAGCGGGCGCATCTTCTTCCAGGAGCTGGAGAGCCTGGCGCGTCACCTCGCCCTCCAGGCAACCGCCGCTGATCGTGCCGTGGTTGGTGCCATTGGCTTCCACAATCATGCGGGCGCCTGGCCGTCGGTAGGTAGAGCCACCAATACGGACAACAGTGGCGACGACGTGCGGCGTGCCGGTGGCCGTCAGTCGACCGGCCTCCTGCAGCAGATCCCGTAGTTCACGCATGGCCCTTCCCGAAGCGCTTTCCTCTTCTAAGAAAGCAAAAAAGTCCTACGAAGGCAAACGCCTGTTGCACCAGAGGTTTCCGAAGGCCGCCGCTTTCGCGCTGGAACGGAAGCGCTCCTCTTTTCAGAATCTTTATAGATTCCCGATTTACACAACGAAGGCTTTCGATTATTATTGCCGATGTATTTAATAATCAAAAGCAAATTAAACTAAAAAATTTAATAAAAAATAAAAATTTTCCACAGAAGAAATCGATCCCGAGCCAACCTGTCGTTGCCATGCAGTCCATGCAGAAAGCCACGCGCATCGATTTGTTCAACTTCCGAACGCCCCAGATGCGGGCGTTCCACATGGCCTGGTTCGCCTTTTTCGTCTGCTTTTTCGCCTGGTTCGGCATCGCACCACTGATGAAGGTGGTGCGCGAGGAGCTGGCTTTGACGCCCGCCCAGGTGGGCAATACGATCATCGCTTCGGTGGCCGTCACGGTGCTGGCCCGCATGCTCATCGGGTGCCTCTGCGACCGCTTTGGTCCGCGTCGCACGTATGCCGGACTGCTCGTGCTGGGGAGCCTGCCCGTCATGGCCATCGGCCTGGCCAATTCCTACGAGGCCCTTCTGCTCTTACGACTGGCCATCGGCGTCATCGGGGCCAGCTTCGTGATCACGCAGTATCATACCTCGCTCATGTTCGCGCCGAACATTGTGGGCACGGCCAACGCCACCACGGCCGGCTGGGGTAACCTCGGCGGTGGCGTTACTCAAATGGTCATGCCCCTGGTCTTTGCCGGCTTCGTGGGATTGGGCTTTACCGAGGCGGTAAGCTGGCGGCTGGCCATGCTCGTGGCCGGTCTCGTATGCCTGGCCACCGGCATCGCCTACTACTTCCTGACGCAGGATACGCCCGAGGGCAACTTCGAGGACCTGCCGGAGCACCCCCGTCTGACCAGCCGGGGAAGCTTTCGGCTGGCCGCCCGCGACTACCGCGTCTGGGTACTCTTTGTACTCTACGCGGCCTGCTTCGGCATCGAGCTGACGATCAACAACGTGGCGGCGCTCTACTTTGCGGACTATTTCACGCTCGATCTGAAGACGGCCGGCACGGTAGCCGCTCTTTTCGGACTGATGAACATCTTCGCCCGCACGCTGGGCGGCGTCGTCGGCGATCTGTTCGGTCGTCGCTGGGGGCTGGCCGGCCGCGTCCGGTGGCTGTTTCTGGCAATTCTGGGCGAAGGACTCGCCCTGATCCTGTTTTCTCAGATGAAGCTGCTCGGGCTGGCCATTGCCACGCTGATCCTGTTCAGCCTGTTCGTGCAGATGTCGGAAGGGGCCACCTACGCCGTCGCGCCCTTCCTCAACCGGAAGGCGCTGGGTTCGGTGACGGGCATCATCGGGGCCGGCGGTAATGCCGGAGCTGTGCTGGCCGGCTTCCTATTCAAAGGAGCCCTGCCCTGGAACCAGGCGCTCTTCCTGCTGGGCCTGATCATCGTCGGGGTGGCCTTCCTGGCCTTTGCCGTACGCTTCTCGGAAGCCGACGAGCGGGCCGTGCAGGCCGAAACGGCCCGCCTGCTGGCCGCCTAACCGGTAACCGGCTGAGCCGATGGAGGACGCCATGCAGCACATGCCGGACCTTCCGTTCAGCGAGGAGCAGAAGCAGTACCTGCAGGGCTTCATGGCCGGAGTGTTGCAGCGGGGCGGCCTGTCCTTCGTGGGCCAGACCGCCGACGGCCGCCTCACGCATGAACGCGACCATGCGGTACGCGACCTAGCCGCACCGCCAGCCACCGAAACCCTCTACGGCACTCCGATCGATCGGCTCTGCAAACAGGAGCGGATCAAGCTGGAGCTGCACCCGCTCGACATGTGGGATCGGGTGCTGGAAAACGCGGCGGCCGGCCGTTTCCCGGAGGGGGATGATGTGTTTCGCTACAAGGCGCTGGGGCTTTTTTACGTGGCACCTGCGCAGAATGCCTTCATGCTGCGCTGCCGTATTGCCGGCGGCTTCCTCTCCAGCCGCCAGGCGCACGGGCTGGCTGAGCTGGCCGAACGCTACGGCGCGGGCTACCTGGACCTGACCACGCGCGCCAACGTCCAGATCCGCGAGATCGGCGCCCGCGACGCAGCCAACGTACTCATGGCACTTGCCAACCTAGGTCTGACCTCACGCGGCGCTGGAGCGGATAATATCCGTAACATTACAGCTACCCCAACCACTGGTTTTGACCTTCAGGAGCTTTATGACGTCCGGCCGCTCGTCCGCTCCCTTTACTACTACATCCTGAACAGCCGCGACCTGTACAACCTGCCGCGCAAGTTCAACGTGGCCTTCGACAGCGGCGGCGTCATCACGGCGGCCGCCGACACGAACGACCTGGGGTTCGTGGCCGTGCGCGTGGACGAGGGGCACGACGTGCCGCCGGGCGTCTACTTCCGGATCGAACTGGGAGGCGTCACCGGCCACGGCGCCTTTGCGCAGGACACCGGCTTCATGGTACCGCCCGAGGCCTGCATCGCCACGGCGGCCGCCATCATCCGGGTCTATCTGGAAAACGGTGACCGCACCAACCGCCAAAAAGCACGGCTCAAGTATCTACTGGAGCGCTGGGGCATGGAACGCTTCATGGAGGCAGTGCAGAAGCGGCTGGCCTTCCCGCTCCTTCACTTTCCGCGCGAAGCCTGTGCGCCTCGTCCACCGCTACGCCCCGGCGCCCACATCGGCATCCATCCGCAACGTCCCGAGGGCCATTACTACGTGGGCGTCGATGTACCGGTGGGTCGCCTGCAGGCCGCGCAACTCCATGGCCTGGCCGATCTGGCCGAACGCTACGGGGCAGGTGAGCTGCGGCTGACGGTCTTCCAGAACCTGCTGATCCCCGGGGTGGCCGAGGCCAATCTGGAGCCGCTGTGTGCGGCCCTGCGCGAGCTGGGGCTCTCGCACGAAAGCACGCCGCTGCGCCAGGGGCTGGTGGCCTGCACGGGCAACGCCGGCTGCCCCTATGCCCGCACTAACACGAAGGCACACGCGCTGGCGCTGGCCCGGTACCTGGAGGAAGCCGGCATTTCGGTGGACCGTCCGCTCAACATTCACCTGACAGGCTGTCCGCATTCATGCGCCCAGCACTACTGCGGCGACATCGGGCTGCTCGGCGTCAAGGTGAAAACCGACAACGGCGAGACAGTGGAGGGCTACGACATTGTGCTGGGCGGCGGACTAGAGGCCGAACAGGGCCTGGCCCGCGAAGTAGGCCGCGGCATCCCCTTCGAGGCCGTTCCGCCGCTGCTGGCGCACCTGCTGCGCACCTACCTCCAGCAGCGCCAGGGGGACGAGTCGTTTGCCGCCTTCACCCGACGCCTCGACGCGACCACGCTGGAAATGATCCTTGCCGAAAGCAAACCCAACGCAACGCCATGACACCCATGGTTCCGTATATCCCGGAAAATGCTCCTTTCACGCCGGCCCAGCGGGCCTGGCTCAACGGATTTCTGGCGGGGCTGTTTTCGGTGCAGCCGGTCCGGCAACCGGTCGGCACCCCCGAGGCCTCGCCAGCTCGCCCGGCCGTAACGATTCTGTTCGGCTCCCAGACAGGCACGGCCGAAGGGCTGGCCCGTGAGGCCGGCCGCCGCCTGACCGAACAGGGCTTCGCCGCCACCGTCACGGGCATGGAGGCCTACGATCCAGCCCGGCTGGCTCAGGAACGTTTCCTGCTCATCATCACCAGCACCTACGGCGACGGCGACATGCCGGACAACGCCCAGACCTTCTGGGACTTTCTGTCGAGCGACCGGGCGCCGGCGCTCGGCCACGTCCAGTTCAGCGTACTGGCCCTGGGCGATAGCAGCTATCCACACTTCTGTGCGGCGGGCAAGGCCTTCGACGCCCGCCTGGAAGCCCTAGGCGCCCGACGCCTGCACCCGCGCGTCGATTGCGACGTGGACGTCGAAGCGTCCTTTGAACAGTGGTTTCAGGGCGTTTTACAAGCCCTCCAGACAGCAAGCGCGACCCAACCCCTTTGTCAGGCTGCCTGAAGTTCGCCATGTACATCCCGTATCTTCCTGAAACCGCACCGTTCATGCCCGAGCAGCGGGCCTGGCTGAACAATTTCTTCCGGGAGCTGGCCCTGCGCACGCTTGAGGTGGGCGGCGACAGCCAGGCCACAGACACGCTGCCCTTCGTGAGCGGCGACGGCCAGGCCACCCCGGCACTGCCCCGTTACGACCGGAAGCATCCGTTCCCGGCGCATCTGCTCCAGCGCCGGCGCCTCACCGGCGAAGGCTCGAGCAAGGACATCCGTCACGTGATCTTCTCGCTCGAAGGTTCGGGTCTTTCCTACGAGGTGGGCGACGCGCTGGGCGTCTATCCGGAAAACGATCCGGAACTCGTCGAAGCGCTGCTTGCAACGCTCGGATACACCGGCGACGAGCCAGTCCCAGGCCCCGATGGCACGGAGCTGCCGATCCGGGAAGCCCTGCTGCGACACTACGAGCTGGGCACGCTACCACGGCCCCTGCTCGAAGCGGCTGCGCCCGCGCACGAATGGCTCCCGAAGCTGCTCGACGACCGGGAAGCCCTCCAGCGCTACCTGACCGGACGCGACCTGCTCGACCTGCTGCGCGAGGCGCCGGCTTTTCGGCCTGACCCGGCCCTGCTCGTCGGTCTGTTGCGGCAGCTGGCTCCCCGGCTCTATTCCATCTCGTCGAGCCCGCGCGTCCACCCTGAGGCTGTGCACCTGACCGTCGGCGTGGTGCGCTACGAGGCGCACGGCCGCCTGCGCAAGGGCGTCTGCTCCACGTTTCTGGCTGAGCGCACGGCCCTGGAGCGTCCGGTGCCCGTCTTCGTCCACACGAACCCCGGGTTTCGCCTGCCCGCCGATCCCGACACGCCGATCATCATGATTGGCGCCGGCACCGGCATCGCGCCGTTTCGCGCCTTTCTGGAAGACCGCGAGGCCACAGGCGCCCGCGGCCCGAACTGGGTCTTCTTCGGGGAGCGCAACCGGGCCACCGATTTCCTCTACCGGGAGGAACTGGAAGGCTGGCTGCAACGCGGCGTGCTGACGCGGCTCGACACGGCCTTTTCGCGAGACCAGGCCCGCAAGTGCTACGTCCAGCATCGCATGCTGGAGCAGGCCCGCACGTTCTATGCCTGGCTGGAAGAAGGCGCCTGCGTGTACGTCTGCGGCGACGCCACGCACATGGCTCGCGACGTCGAGACCGCGCTGCTGACCATCATCCAGCAGGAGGGCGGTCGCTCCGAAGAAGATACCCGCGCCTACCTGGCCGACCTGAAGAAAACCCGCCGCTACCAGCGCGACGTGTACTGAAGCCCATGCCCGAACCGGCCATGATCAAAACCACCTGCTGCTACTGCGGCGTTGGATGTGGCATTGAGATCCGGCTCGACCGGTGGGGACAGCTGACGCTCACCGGTGATCCGGATCATCCGGCCAATCGCGGCCAGCTCTGCAGCAAGGGCCGCTATCTGCTGCAGGTGGCGCTCGATCGTGACGACCGGCTGCTTTACCCGACGTGGCGGCCTCGACGCGAAATGCCGCTGACGCGCACCGACTGGGACACGGCACTCGACCACGTGGCCGCCACGTTTCGCCGCCTGATCGACCGCCACGGCCCTGACGCCGTCGGGTTCTACGTGTCGGGTCAGCTCCTGACCGAGGAATACTATGTGGCGACGAAGCTGGCCAAGGGCTTCCTCGGCACGCACAACATCGACTCGAACTCCCGGCTGTGCATGAGTTCGGCCGTGGCCGGCTACAAGCTGGCACTGGGCGACGACGCCCCGCCGATCTGTTACGACGACATCGAGCAGAGCCAGTGCATTCTGATCGCCGGGGCCAACCCGGCCTGGTGCCATCCGATTCTGTTTCGCCGCATCGAAGCGCACCGGGCCGCCCATCCCGCAGTGCGCCTCATCGTCGTGGACCCCCGGCGCACGCAGACCGCCGCCATGGCCGACCTGCACCTGCAGATCCGGCCGGGCACCGACGTCGTGCTCTACAATGCGCTGGCTGCCTATCTGATTGCCAACGGCTACATCGACCCCGACTTCATCGCCCATCACACGGAAGGCTTCGAAGCGCTCTGCGCCCACCTGCAGGGGGCCACGCTGGAACGCGCCGCCCACCTCTGCGACGTGCCGCTGGCGGACCTGCGGCAGGCGGCCGAATGGATCGGCCGGAGTCCGGCCCTGCTGACGCTCTGGGCCATGGGCCTCAACCAGAGCACGGCCGGGGTGGCCAACAACCTGGCGCTGATCAACCTGTCGCTGCTCAAAGGCCAGATCGGCCGGCCGGGCATGGGGCCGTTTTCGCTGACGGGCCAGCCCAACGCCATGGGCGGCCGCGAAGTCGGCGCCCTGGCCAACCTGCTACCGGCCCATCGGGACCTGAACAACTCGGCGCATCGGGCCGAAGTGGCCGCCTTCTGGGGCGTTCCGGCCCTGTCGGATCGACCGGGCCTGACGGCCACCGAGATGATCGACGCGCTGGAAGACGGCCGCCTGAAAGCCCTCTGGATCATCGGCACCAACCCGGCGCTCAGCCAGCCGGAGCTGACGCGGCTCGAGCGCGCCTTCGCCCGCGCCCAACTCGTCGTCGTGCAGGACATCTCCAGCCGGGCTGCCACGATCCGGTGGGCCGACGTGGTGCTCCCGGCCGCCGCCTGGCTCGAAAAGCAGGGGACCATGACGAATTCGGAGCGCCGCATCACCTACCTTCCGCGCCTGCTGGACCCTCCCGGCGAAGCACGTCCGGACGTCTGGATCCTCTGCGACTTCGCCCGCCGCATGGGCTGGGGCCATGCCTTCGCCTACCGGGACGAGTCGGAAATCTTCGACGAATACGTCCGCCTCACGCGCGGCACGCCTGTGGACATTTCGGGCGCGAGTTATGCCCGGCTGCAGCGCGAGCGCTCCTTGCAGTGGCCCTGTCCAGCCCCTGATCATCCGGGCACACCGCGTCTTTTCACGGACCACCGGTTTCCCACGCCTTCCGGACGGGCGCGCCTGCATCCCGTCCCGGAGCCAGAACCGCCCGAGCCACCTTCCCCCGCGTTCCCGTTTATCCTGACCACCGGCCGCGTACGCGACCAGTGGCACACGCGCACCAAGACCGGCAAGGTGGCCCGGCTCAACCGCCACACGCCCGAGCCTTTCCTCGAAATGCATCCGGCCGACGCGGCCGCCTGCGGGCTTCGGGACGGATCCGTGGCCGAAATTACGAGCCGCACCGGACGACTTCAGGTACGCGTGCGCCTGACACCCGACATCAAACGCGGCGTGGTCTTTCTGCCCATGCACTGGGGGCAAGAAACCGAAACGGCCGACGGCCGCGCCAACGTGCTCGTCCCCTGCCGCGTCGATCCGATCTCGCGCCAGCCAGCACTCAAGTTTGCCCGTGTGCAGATCGGTCCAATCCGGCGTCGCCCGCAGCGTGTGGTGATCGTCGGCGCCGGTGCCGCCGCCCGTGCCTTTCTGGAAACCTACCGCTACCACAACGACACCGACGAGCTGCACCTGTTCGGCCGCGAACCGCACGGCTTCTACAACCGCGTGCAGCTACCGGAATATCTCACAGGTCGCCGCGATCTGGAGCGGTTGCGCACAATGGCCGAAGCCCAGTTGGAGGCCCTGCGCGTGCATTTCCACTGGGGTGTCGAAGTGGTTGCAATCGACCGCACCGCTCGGCTGGTGCGCACCGGCGACGGCACGCCACTACGCTACAACCGGCTGGTGCTGGCCACCGGAAGCCGTGCGTTCGTGCCGCTCGGCGTCCCGGTGGACTGGCCGAACGTTTTTACGCTGCGCACGCTGGCCGACGCCGACGCCATCCAGGCCTGGCTGGCCCACAGCCGCCACGTGCTGATCCTGGGTGGTGGCCTGCTGGGACTGGAAGTGGCGGCCGCGTTACACGAGGCCGGCTACGAATGCACGATCCTGGAACTGGCCGACCGGCTCATGGCCCGTCAGCTCGACGAAACGGCCGCCACGCTGCTCCGCGAGGAACTGGAAGCACGCGGCCTCCGGGTTTACTGCGGCGACGCGGCCGAAGCCTTCCTCGGCACCGACCGCTTCGAGGGCGTGCACACCCGATCCGGGCGCGAGCTGGCGGCCGACCTGCTGCTCGTGGCCGTAGGCACGCGCCCGGAAACGCGGCTGGCCGAACAGGCCGGACTCCACGTCCGGCGCGGCGTCTGCGTCAACGACCACCTGCAGACGAGCGACCCGGCCATTTATGCCATCGGCGAGGTGGCCGAACATCGCGGCCGGCTCTACGGCACCACACCAGCCGCCGAAGACCAGGCGCGTGTGGCGGCCGCCCATATTGCCGGCGACGTCTGGGCCCGCTATCCGGGCTCCGTGCTGTTCAACATCCTGAAGATTCCGGACTTCGAGCTGTGCACGCTGGGCGAGTCGGTGCCCCCGCCGGAAGCGACCGATCGGGAATCGGTGGAGCTACTGGACCGAACGCGCCGGATCTATCAGAAGATCGTGGTGCGCAACAACCGCGTGGAGGGGGCCATCCTGCTGGGCGACCGGAGCGCCTTCGCTCCGTTGCAGGCGCTAATTGCCGAAGGGCTGGAGCTGGATATGCCCCCGCACCGACTGTTGCAGCACGTGGAAGCGGCCGAGCCGCCCGAGGGACCGATCGTGTGCAGCTGCTATAACGTGGGGCGGGGCAATCTGGAGCGGGCGATGGCCGAGGGCTGCACCAAACTGGAGGCGCTGTGCCGGCGCACCCGAGGTGGTACCGGCTGTGGAAGTTGCCGTCCGGAGCTTCAGCAGCTACTGGAGGCGTGGCGGGACCGGACGGCGGTCCCGGCTTGAATCCCGACGTGCCCGGGCGCGACGCATGCCCTTGCGCGGTCCTGTCGGACCATGGGCGCCCGGACGCCGGAATCCCCGGCCTCCACGGTTGGCCTGCCGGTTGGCGTAGCGAATGAGCCAGACGGCAATGGCCAGCCCGACGGCCATCAGCAGCAGCGCCAGTCCGTCGATCCAGGGCATCGTGCGTGCAGGGTTCGTTTTCGACCATGGAAAGTACAAAAAAAATTCATCAAAGAAAACCCGAGCGTCCCGTCCCCAACAAAAAAGCCCGATCCTTTCGGACCGGGCCTTTGCAGGCGACGGCGCTTCCTCAGCCGGCGACCGAAGCGGCGGTGTCCAGTTCCGCTTCGATGACGGCCGGATCAAAGCCAGCGCCCAGGTAACCTTCCAGCACAATCGCTCAGCACCCTTGCTTTCTACCAACGCGCCCACCAGCCAGATATCTGGATCGAAACCGCCGTTTGGCATTACCCAGACGATTTCTTTCCCCGCAACGGATTACAACCCGGACGGCAAGTTAACCGAACGTATTTCTCAGGCGACACGCCAGATCGTCAACATAATGGCCACCATCCAGGCCGACACACGCTCGGCTATTGCCGCCATGGAGCACGACACACAGGAAGTCAAGGGAATCATCTGGCTGGCTGACCAAGCCGGAGCGGCACTCGCCCGCATCGTTGAAGGCGCGCAACAGGCCATCGACACAGGTACCCAGATTGCTGTTACCGAGTCACCAGCGAAGAGGTCTCACGTAGCGTCAAGCCCATCTCGTGGCTGGCGGCCGAATCAAACGGTTACGGAGTCGCCTCATGGGCTTCCCCCTGTGCTAACTTCCGATGGCTTCCGTGGCATACCCTCGGCCTTCTTTTTTTTTCCACAGTGGGCCCTTTGGAAACTTTCAGCCGGTACTGTACTTTCGCCTCGGGCATTTATCACCCGCCTTGTCAACCATTATGCTGGCCCAGTTGCTTAAGCCCGAGGTGCAGGAACTCATACGCACGCGCAATCTGCGCGCGCTGCGCGATGTGCTCGTCGAATGGGAGCCCCCGGAGATCGCGGGTTTGATTGATCAGCTCCCCTCGCCCGACGACGTGGCCGTCTTTCGCCTGCTTCCGCGTGAACTGGCTACGGAAGTCTTTGAATACCTGCGCACCGAAAAGCAGGAAGAGCTAATCGAAGCGCTGGCCCGCGAAAAAGACTGGTTGGCCCAAATCCTGAACGAACTCTCCGACGACGACCGCACGGCCCTGCTCGAAGAGCTGCCCGGCCCCGTGGCCCAGCGGCTGCTGAACATGCTCGCGCCCGAGGAGCGCGAGGTAGCCATCAAGCTGCTGGGTTACCCCGAGGACAGCGTCGGGCGGCTCATGACGACCGAGTACGTGGCCGTCCGCCCGCACTGGACCGTCCAGCAAGCACTCGACCACATCCGACGCTACGGCAAAGACAGCGAAACACTTAACGTCATCTACGTTGTCGATGACAACTGGCGACTGCTCGACGACCTGCGCATCCGCGAGCTGCTACTGGCCGATCCGGATACAAAGATCGAAGAGCTGATGGATGGCCGCTTCGTGGCGCTCAAAGCCACCGATGACCAGGAGACGGCCGTTCAGGTCTTCCGCGACTACGACCGCGTGGCGTTGCCAGTAACCGACACGGAGGGCGTACTGCTGGGCATTGTCACCATCGACGACGTGCTCGACGTGGCCGAAGAAGAAGCCACCGAAGACATCCAGAAGATCGGTGGTATGGAGGCGCTCGAAGAGCCTTACGTCTCGGCCTCGCTGGGTACGCTCATCAAAAAGCGCGCCCGATGGCTGGTGTTTCTTTTCCTGAGCGAGATGTTTACAGCCACAGCCATGGGCCGCTTTGAGCATGAAATCGCCCGGGCCGTCGTGCTGGCGCTCTTTGTGCCGCTGATTATTGCCAGTGGAGGGAATAGCGGGTCACAGGCAGCTACGCTAATTATCCGCGCGATGGCTATCGGCGAGGTAACGCTACGTGACTGGTGGCGGGTCATGCGCCGGGAAATCCTTTCTGGACTGGCCCTCGGGACTATTCTAGGAGCCATTGGCTTTCTGCGCGTTTCGGTCTGGCAACTGGCCGGTTTTTTCGACTATGGACCTTACTGGTACCTGATTGCCCTGACAATCTTTCTGGCATTAATCGGCGTCGTGCTCTGGGGGACGCTCATCGGATCGATGCTTCCCTTTGTGCTGCGACGGATTGGGTTGGACCCTGCTGTTTCTTCAGCCCCATTTGTAGCAACACTGGTTGATGTAACAGGGATCATCATCTACTTCGAAGTGGCACGGCTGATTCTAACGGGGACGATCCTCTAAAGGCAGGGCATCCAGTGTCTGTTTAAGGGTGACCAGGGCAGGACTTTGGGGTTGCACTGCGAGCGCGGCTTCGATGGCTTGGCGGGTTTGTTCGGTATAGCCTTCCTGCAACAGTCGCCGCGCCAGCTTCAGCAGTGCCAACGCATCGGCATGTCGGGATACTTCCACTTCAGCCTGTGTCAACAGGGGTTCTAATTGACGGAGCTGCTGGGCGCGCACCAGGTGACGGTGCCCGGCGGCCGTGTCGCCCCGGGCCAGTAGCGTCCGTCCCAGGTGGTAATGGGCGGTGGCATGCCAGGGCCGCGCGGCCAGCACACTTTCCAGCCAGGCAGCTGCTTCGTGCAGACGCCCCATCCGCACCAGCAGCGTCCCCAATGCCAGCCGGTAGTCTGGATCATCGGGCGCCTGCTGCTGCGCCTTTTGGGCAGCGGCCAACGCTTCCGGAAGTCGCCCTTCCAATTCATGCACCTGCCGGAGCCCATCCCACGCCGCGGCTAGCGTACTGTCGAGCCGCAATGCCTCCTGAAAGCTGACGGCCGCGCTGTCGAGTCGTCCCAGCTCCCGGTAAACGTGGCCGAGCTGCAGCCAAGCGGCCGCTCGGAGGGTTTCTGGAGCCCGACGCAGGGCCTGCTGGTACTGCCCGAGTGCTTCCTGCAACCGACCCTGCTGCTGCACCACCCGGGCCAGCAGCAACCGGGCTTCGACGTGATCCGGTTGTAACCGCAGCGCCTCTCGGAGCTCCGATTCGGCCATGCGGAGTTGTCCCAGCTCACGCAGCACTACGGCCTTCCACACGTATCCCTCTGGTCGGGCGGGCGCCTGCCGGATCACACTGTCGGCCAGCGCCAGGGCCGTTGCCCGCTCGCCGGCGCTATAGGCGCGCTGCAACTGTCCCAGAAGCGCTGTTGTGATCGCATCTGGTGGAGGCGTCGGCTGCTCTGATCGACACCCGAGCGCCAGTATCAGCAGCAGTGCTATGCCTGCGCGCCACAACTGCGCCGCACGACGAGCTCGGCCTGCAGGTTGGCATGTACGGCCAGGCGTTTGCGGCCTTCGATCTGGTCGATGAGGATGTTGGCAGCCCACCGGCCCTTCTCGTAAATCGGCTGATGAACGGTGGTCAGCGGAGGACAGGTGTACTGCGACACGGGCAAGTCATCAAAGCCCACAACAGCCATCTGTTCAGGCACACGCACGCGTGCTTCGTAGAGCGCCAGGAGTGCGCCGATGGCCATTGTGTCGCTGGCGCAGAAGACAGCCGAGAAGTCCGGGCCTTTTTCCAGCCAGCGCCTCATGATTTCGTAGCCCGAGCGCTGGGAGTAGTCGCCGATTTCGATGAGCGCTTCCTGCACTTCGGCACCGGCGTCCTGCAGTGCCTGGAGGTAGCCCGCGCGGCGGTCGCGCGTCTCCTGCAACGCTGGATGTCCCAGGATGGCCGCTACGCGCCGATGCCCCAGGCGACATAGGTGCCGGACGGCCCGGTAGGCCCCACCAAAGTTATCCACGTCCACGGAACTAATATCCGGGTAAGCCGGATCGTGTCCGACCAACACAGCCGGCGTTCCCTGCTCCCGCAACGTGTCGATCACCCGCTCGGCCACCTCCGAGGTGAGCAACACAAAGCCGTCGAAGCTGTGCTCGTTCAGCAGACGCTCTGCCTGCGCTTCTTCGGCGTCGCCCGAGAGCATCGAAAGCGACACATAGTAGCCGCGCTGGATGCACTGCTCAAAGATGCCCAGGTGCAGCAACGTCCAGAAGCCGTTTGCCAGCGCCTCGTTGCCCCGACGCGGCGTCAGGATGCAGATCTCATACGTGCGGCGCGTAGCCAGGCTACGCGCGACCGAACTGGGTCGGTAGTTGTATTTTTTGATCACCTCCAGCACCCGCCGTCGCGCTTCCTCGCTCACGTTCGGATGGTTGTTAAGCACGCGCGAGACGACCGAACGCGACACGCACGCCAGACTCGCCACCTGGTCGATGGTCAGCTTCTCCATGACCCCCTTCCTCCGGACACGGTCCGGATCATTTCAGCCCCAGATGTTCGAGCACTTCGTCTGGGCATCCCTTCCATTCGGAAAGGGCGGTGTTGCCCATATACTGCAGGTCTTCCATACCCATCTTGCTCGACCAGAAGCCCGAGGCCACCAGATCTCGAAAGCTGTTGAAAAAGGCCACACCCGGCGCCATCTCGGGCGGTGCCACATCGGGGTAGGCGATCAGGTCGAGCATTTCTTGCTGCTGGCGCTGGTTGCATTCAACAAAAAGCGCCCCGTAACGCTGCAGGCACTGGTAGTCGAGCCAGGCCAGCCCGCCCCGAATGGCCGTCTGCCGCTGCTCCAACCCCGGAATGAGCGGATCGCTCATGATAAAATCGATGAAGGCCGGCACGCCAGCGTCGCTGGCACTGCCCGAACGCTCGTCGGCCGGGATGATCCAGTCGGCCAGCACCGTGACGGTCCGGTACTCGTGCTCGGTGAAAAACTGCCGCTGGTAGTCCGAACCTGGTTGCGTCTGGCCTCGCCGCTGCTGGGCCTGCTGCACCTCTTCGGGACGACATCCAAAGCTGAATGCCGGCGCTGCCGCCATCAACGCCAGCAGCTTGAGTGCATCCCGCCGGTTGAGCTCACTCATAGGTTGCCCTGTTTGCGCTGTTCGACAATGTATTCCGCCGTGCGCCAGGCCAGCGCCAGGATCGTCCATGTCGGGTTCTTGTGCGGCATCGACACAAAGGGCCCGGCATCGACGACAAACAGATTGGGCACGTCGTGCGCCTGGCACATCGGGTTTAACACCGAGGTCTTCGGATCGCGCCCCATGCGCGTAGTGCCCGCCTCGTGGATGATTTCACCTGGCTTCGTGATCCCATAGCCCTGCGCTGGTCCCGGCATCTCGTCGAGCGGCTCGCCACCCATCGCCCGGATGATCTCCCGCGCCGTCTCCTGCATGTGCCGCACCTGGCGAATCTCTTCGTCGCTCCACTTCACGTGGAAGCGCAGCACCGGAATGCCATAGCGGTCCACCACGCTCGGATCGACCGTGCAGTAGTTCTCGTAGCGGGCAATCATCTCGCCGCGCCCCGCAAAACCCACAATCGCGCCGTAAAGCTGGCGGTAATCTTCTTTGAGCTGCAGGCCATAGCCGCCGCCCCCTTTCGGGCGAGGCTGGCCATCCGGACCGGGCAGCCGTCCGTTAAGCCGGTGAATGCCGGCCCCAAAGCCATAGCCCGGCATGCGGCGCCCGCCCCACACCTCCAGATGATACCCGCGCGGGAAGTCCAGCTTTTGGTTGTAGGCCCACCAGGGAATGTAGATGTGCATGCCGCCCACGCCGTCCTCGTTGTGCGGCAGGTTTTTGACCAGCGCTGGGATGAACCCCGCCACGCTCGTGCCCGTCGAATCCATCAGATAGCGGCCTACCAGTCCGCTCGAATTGGCCAGGCCGTTCTCATAGCGTGGACCGCGTGAGTTGAGCAACAGGCGTGCAGTCTCGCACGCGCTGGCCCCCAGCACGACGATTCGCGCCCGTACCTGCCGTTCCTGCATTGTCGCTTTGTCGATGTAGGAGACAGCCCGCACCCGCAGGTTCTCATCCACCAGAAGCTCTCGCGCCATGGCGTTCGGGATAATCGTCAGCCGCCCTGTCTCCAGCGCAGGCGGAATCAGCACGTAGCTCGAGGCGAAGTTGGCCCGCACCGTGCAGCCCCGGTTGCACTGCGAGCAGTAGTGACAGGCCGGCCGGCCATTGAGCGGCCGCGTCAGGATCGATAGCCGTGAGGCCAGCACTGGAATGCCTAGCTTCGCGCATGCCTTGGCCACCAGCAGCTCGTAGCAGCGCGGCTTTGGCGGCGGCAAAAAGATGCCGTCCGGCTCGTTGTAGAAGTTATCTTTTGAGCCAAATACCCCAATCAGGCGATCGACTTTGTCGTAATAGAGGGCTAGGTCTTCGTAACCGATCGGCCAGTCGTCACCGTAGCCATCACGGCTTTTGCCCTTGAAGTCGTCGGGGCCGAAGCGCAGCGAAATGCGTCCCCAGTGGTTCGTGCGCCCGCCCAGCATCCGCGCCCGGAACCACATCCAGTCGGTCCCCTCATCTTTCAGATAGGGCTCGCCGGGAATCTCCCAGCCGCCGTAGCAGGCGTCAAATTCTCCAAAGGGACGCTCCACCGTGGAAGCGCCGCGTCGGGGCGATTCATAGTTCCAGGCGAACATGGCGCCGTCGCGGCTGACGTCCCACATCGGACCAGCTTCGAGCATCACCACGTTGGCCCCGGCCTGCGTTAGCACATAGGCGGCCATGCCACCACCAGCCCCAGAACCGATAATGCACACGTCATACTCCGGGGCCCGTTCAAGCACCTGAGGCATCGTCAGACTCCGGCTGCTTCAACAAACGGTTGATGTACGGTGAAGTATAGGTGCGCGCGATTACAGACTCAAGCCCACAGGCACTCCCCTATGCATTTTGGAACCGGTCCCGAAATGCCAAACCTCTTGCATGCAGAGCTTTAGCACCGGATCATTGGAAGAGCAACAAACCGAAGCAGAAAAAACCATGTCAGTAAATGCCACAATGCCATCGGCTGCCTTAGTCATGCGTCATGCCGAGGGCACCCAGCATGAGCGCGTGCCCGTACGCATCTTCGACAATCCGGCGCAGCTCGCCCGTGAAGTGGCCCGACGCATTGCTGAACGGATCCAGGCGCGCCAGGCCGAAGGTTGTACGGTGGTACTGGGTCTGCCTACGGGCTCCACGCCCATCGGCGTCTACCAGGAGCTGATCCGCATGCACCGGGAAGAGGGGCTCGACTTCTCCAACGTGATCACCTTTAATCTCGACGAATACTACCCCATGCAGCCGGATAGCCTCCAGAGCTACCACCGGTTTATGCAGGAAAACCTTTTCGATCACGTTAACATTCCTCCCGAAAATATCCACATCCCCCGCGGCGACATTCCGCCCGAAGAAGTCGAAGCCCACTGCCTGGCCTACGAGGAGGCAATCCGCAAGGCCGGTGGCCTGGACCTGGTGCTGCTGGGCATTGGACGCAGCGGCCATATCGGCTTTAACGAACCGGGCTCAGGACCCGAAACGCGCACAAGGCTGGTGGTGCTCGACGAAATCACGCGCAAAGACGCCGCCAGCGACTTCTTTGGCGAAGAAAACGTGCCGCGCCACGCCATCACGATGGGCATCGGCACGATCCTCGAAGCCCGTGAGATCATCCTGATGGCCACCGGCGAGCACAAGGCGCCCGTCGTCCGCTGGGCCGTCGAGGACCCGCCCGATCGCCAGGTGCCAGCCAGCTTCCTGCAGACGCACCTGAACGCCGCCTTCTACCTGGACCGCGCAGCCGCCAGCGAGCTGACCCGCGAAAAGACCCCCTGGCTCGTACGCGAAGTGGTCTGGGACAAGCAGATGGCCAAACGGGCCATCATCTGGCTTTCGGAAAAGCTCGGCAAAGCGATCCTCAAGCTCGAAGCAGCCGACTTCTACCGGAATCATCTGCACAGCCTGGTGCACGCCTACCCCGATGTCGATGCGCTCTGCCTGGAGATCTTCGAAGACCTGCGTCAGCGCGTGATTTATCCCCACCAGCTCTTCAAGCATCAGCGCGTGATCGTCTTCAGTCCGCACCCGGATGACGACGTAATCTCGATGGGTGGCATGCTCGACAAGTTGGTGGCCAATCAGAACGAGGTGATCGTCGCCTACATGACGAACGGCTCGGTGGCCGTCTTCGATGCCGACGTGCGGCGCTATATCCGCTTCGTTGAGCTGAGCCACGACATTCTGGGGCTGGAAAATGAAGCGCTGGAGCGTTTCCACAGGCGCCAGCAGGAAATCCTGGACTTCCTTGCCCGCAAAAAGCCGGGCGAGGTCGACCTGGAGGTGATTCAGAGGCTCAAGGCGCACATTCGCTACGCCGAGGCGGTGGCGGCCATCGAGGTAATGGGCCTGAGGGCCGAGCACGCCCGCTTTCTGGACATGCCCTTTTACAAGACGGGCACCGTGCGCAAAGACCCCATCGGAGAAGCAGACATCCGCATCGTGCACGACCTGCTCGAAGAAATTCGCCCGCATCACATCTTCGTGGCGGGCGACTTGTCGGATCCGCACGGCACGCACCGCATGTGCTACACGGCCATCCAGCAGGCCCTTCAGCGCTACCACCGGACACATCCACGCGAGGCGTGGCCGTTGGTGTGGCTCTACCGGGGCGCCTGGCAGGAGTGGGAGGTGCACCAGGCCGATGTCTTTCTGCCCCTGTCGAAGGCAGACCTCGACCGCAAGATCGAGGCCATCTTCAAACACGAGAGCCAGAAAGACCGGGCAATGTTTCCGGGGGCCTACGACGACCGGGAATTCTGGCAGCGCGCCCGCGACCGCAACCGGAACACGGCCGAAACGCTCAACCGCCTCGGCCTGCCCGAATTCTATGCCGCCGAAGCTTTCGTCACCTGCTATGAGATGCCCTGAGTTCTGGAGTCGGACCGGCTGCCTGATCGCAGGTCTCGGCTTCCTCCGGCTGCTTCTGGATGCTACGCAGGCGGTCGGGCAGCCGGTCATGGCTCCGGATTCGCTACTACCGTTTGCGCCACGCCATTACGTCTGCTATCGAAGCGACCAACCGCTCCACATTGATGGCCGTCTCGACGAGCCGGCCTGGCAAGTCGCTCCATGGAGCGACCCGTTCATAGACATTGAGGGACCACACCGCCCACCCCCACCCTATCGCACCCGCATCAAGCTCCTCTGGGACGACACGTACCTCTACATCGGCGCCGAGCTGGAGGAGCCTCACCTGTGGGCTACGCTCACCCAGCGCGATACGGTCATCTTCTACGACAACGACTTCGAGGTCTTCATAGACCCCGACGGCGACACGCACGCCTACTACGAGCTGGAGATCAACGCGTTGGGTACGGTCTGGGACCTGCTGCTGCTCAAACCCTACCGGGATGGTGGTCCGGCCATTGACGCCTGGGACATTCGGGAGCTGAAGGCAGCCGTGGCGCTCGACGGCACGCTGAACGATCCCTCCGACACAGACCGTGGCTGGACTGTCGAGCTGGCCCTGCCCTGGACCGTGCTTGAAGAAACGGCTCCTGCGGGACGCCCGCCCCAGCCTGGCGAGCAGTGGCGCATGAACTTTTCCCGCGTGCAATGGCCGCTGGAGGTGGTCAACGGACGCTACCGAAAACGCCGTGACCCAGCGACCGGCCGTCCTCTCCCTGAGTCGAACTGGGTCTGGTCACCCCAGGGCGTCGTCAATATGCACCTGCCCGAACGCTGGGGCTACGTGCAGTTCTCGGCGCTGGCGGCCGGCACCGGAACCGAGCCGTTTCGTCCTGACCCGGACGAGCCAGTACGCTGGCTGCTGCGCCAGCTCTACTACGGCCAGCGCCTATTCCGGGAGCGGCATGGTCGCTATGCCCACACCCTCGATGAACTGGAGGTCCCCGCCGACTGGCGCACGCGCTTTCGCCTCACGCTTCAATCCACCGAGAGCCTCTACGAAATCACGGCCACGCTCCCTAGCGGTGCGTGTCTGCACATACGCGAAGACGGCCGCCTCTGGAAAACCAATGCCGACCAGCCATGACGCGAAAGGAGTTTCTGGCGTTGCTTGGCGCCGGCCTTGCCGCTTTAGCCTTCGGCTGCCGCCCAGCGTCCACTTCCCGTCGCCTCAAGCACTGGGCCTGGATGGGAGCCAAAGTGGGCAGCGAGGACGAGGCCCGCCGTACGCTCGCCCGCCTTAAGGCCAGCGGGATCGATGCGCTCCTACTGCATGAAAACCGCGAAGAAGGGCCGGTCTTCTACGAGCGCATGATTCCGCTCGCGCAGGCCGAAGAGCTTGAGCTGCACGCCTGGATCCCCACGATGATGCGGGCCGAATTGCTTGAAACCCATCCCGACTGGTATGCCGTCAACCGCGAGGGCGTCTCGACGGCCGAAAAGCCTCCCTACGTCGATTACTACCGCTTCCTTTCGCCTTGCGTCCCCGGCGTGCGGACCTACCTGGCCGACTACTACGACCGCATGGCGCAAATCGAAGGGCTGGCTGGCCTACACCTCGACTACATCCGCTTCCCCGACGTGATTCTTCCCATCACGCTTCAGCCGAAATACGGCCTCGGGCAGGATCGGGAGTATCCGGCCTTCGACTATGGCTACCATCCCGAGTGCCGGGCCCAGTTCAAAGCGCAGACTGGCATCGATCCGCTCGAACTGGAAGACCCGTCAGCTAACGCAGCCTGGCGGCAGTTTCGCTACGATCAGATCACCGCTGTGGTGCGGCAGATCGCCGAGCGCGTCCATGCGCGGGGCAAGCCACTGACGGCCGCCGTCTTTCCCACACCAGAGATTGCCCGCACGATAGTACGTCAGGACTGGTCTGGTTGGCCGCTCGATGCCGTCATGCCCATGATTTATCACAACTTCTATGACCAACCGGTAGCCTGGATCAAAACCGCCACGCAGGAAGGCGTCGAAGCACTCGGCGGCCGCATCCCGCTCTACAGCGGACTCTTCGTGCCGGCCCTCACCGCCGTGGAACTGGCTCAGGCCATCGACTACGCCCTGGCAGGAGGAGCCTCGGGGATCTCGCTTTTCAACGTGGAATCGCTAACCGACGCGCACTGGCAGGTGCTGAAGGCCCGACTGGCCTCCTAAGCGCGCTTATTCCAATCCGACGCCAGCTACCAGCAGGTTCCGGGCCAGGCGCAGCGCACCCTCGACTGGCCGCCGCTGCTGCACTGCGATGGACCAGCCCGGCCAGCGTTGGCGGAGCTGCTCGCGCAGACAGGCCACGTAGAACGACTCGTTCATCAGTCCCCCGGCCAGCGCCATGTGGGGTGCCACGTCGTCTCCAAGGCGCTCGAGGAGCCAGCCGACCTGTTCGACCAGCCGTGCTACCTGATCATCCACAATACGTCGCGCCACTGGATCGCCTTCGCGCGCAGCCTCCAGCACAACCGGCGCGAACTGCTGCAGCGGCCAGCGCTCCTGATAGACGCGGTGGATGATGACATCACGTTCGCTGAGCTGAAAGCGCTCGGCCAGCAGTGCCTGCAAACGCGTGGGAGGCCCCCCGTCGAGCGCATGGGTGACGGCCTGTAGCCCGGCGCGGGCGATGGCAAAGCCGCTTCCTTCGTCGCCCAGCAGATAGCCCCAGCCGCCGGCCACTTCGATCTGTCCCCGCAGCGTTCGGGCCAGAATAACCGACCCCGTGCCTGCCACCACAACCACGCCACTGGCCCCCTCAAAAGCCGCCTCTAAGGCAATCTCGGCGTCGTGCACCACCCGCACCTGTACGGCACGCCCCCCATCACCAAGCACCTGCTGAAGCCGCCGGGCCAGCAGTTCCTGGTCTTTTACCCGACCACATCCAGCAATGCCCGCACATACAGACAGGATGGCCGCCTCAGGGAAATGACGCAATGCCTGTTCGATCAATTCCTGCAAGACGGCCACGGTCTGTTCAAAGCCAACCCGTTGCAGGTTAGCTCCCGGCCCGACAAGCCGCACGGGCTCACTCTGGGCATTTGGGGCGACGGCCAGCAGCTCGGTCGACGAGCCGCCCACATCCAGGCCAATGAGTAACGATTGCACGAAATGATCCATAATGCAAGCACTTAGCATCAGCGGGCGCCTTTTACCTCGAATCTATCACCGGCCTTCCGAGCTGGCGCCCGTCGGTTAACGAATTCATCAAAAAGGAAGATTGAAAAACGCGCTCGCGCAAGTAAAGCGCGGCCCTCCATTTCGCGCAATGTGGGAGCGATCCCAGAGTGCGGCACGATCTAGCAGGAATCGGTTCCAAAATGAATAGATACCTTGCTGATCGATAAGACCCGATCTATTATGAAAACCACATCAAAGCAAAGGCCCAAACAATCCCACTTTCACTAACCGGTCAGAAGCTATGAAGAACTGCTACCAAATCCGCAGACGTCTGTTGCTGCTGAGTGTGCTATGGCTGAGTACCTCGGCGGCCTACGCCCAGTTTGAGGTGCGTGGCGTTGTGCGCGCAGCCGACGACAACAGCCCCCTGCCAGGCGTCAACATCGTCGAGGTAGGTACCATGACGGGTACCTCCACCGACGCCGACGGCAACTTCGTGCTCACCGTTCGTAGTCCCCAGGGCTACCCTTCGATTCTCGTTCGTGGGTTACGAGACCCTGGACGTGCCACTGAACGGCCGCAATTACCTGGAGGTGTTGTTGCAGCCGACCGTGGCGCAACTGGGTGAGGTCGTGGTGACGGCGCTGGGCATCGAGCGGGAAGCCCGGGCCGTAGGCTACGCCATCAGCCAGGTCAACGCTCAGGATCTGGTGGTCGGCACCGAGGCCAACTTCGGTAACCTGCTCCAGGGCAAGGTGGCCGGCCTGCAGATCAGCCCCACGGCCGGTGGAACGGGCTCCTCGACCCGGATCGTGATCCGCGGCGTCTCGTCGCTCACCGGCGACAACCAGCCGCTGATCGTGGTCGACGGCGTGCCGATCGACAACTCAACCATTGGTTCGGCCGGCATGTGGGGCGGCTTCGACGGTGGAGATGGGATTTCAAGTCTGAACCCCAATGACGTCGAAAGCATCTCTGTACTTAAGGGGGCTGCCGCTGCAGCACTCTATGGAACTCGCGCCCGTAATGGCGTGATTTTAATTAACACGCGCTCTGGAAAAGGTCGGCGGGGCTTAAACGTTGAATTTAGTACTACGCTCACCGCCGAAGAGGCCCTGGTTGGTTTTGCCGACTACCAAACCAAATACGGCCAAGGGACACGTGGCCAAAAACCTACATCCCGTGCCGAAGCCTTAGAAACTGGCCTTTCCAGTTGGGGAGCACGGTTAGATGGCTCTTCGGTCATCCAGTTTGACGGAGTAGCTCGGCCGTATCGAGCGGTCATAAAGGATCGGCTGGCTGCCTTTTATCGCACAGGTCTTTCCAGCAGCCATACGCTAAGCATCAGTGGAGGAACCGATAACGCGGCGTTCTATTTGTCGGCCACTCAGTTTAATGCACAGAGCATTGTCCCAGGCTCTGGCCTACAACGCACCTCACTAACCTTACGAGGCACTGCTAACTACGGTCGTCTGACAGCCGACGTCAAGGCCAATTATGTCAACGAGTTGGTTGACGATCGCACAAACCTATCTGACCGCCCGGGCAATCCGAACTTTTCGATAGCACTCCTTCCCCCAAACTTTCATCCCAACACCTTGAAACCTGGCTATACATCAGACGGGCGGGAACTCCAAATCGTTAGCGATATCTTCACGACCAACCCCTGGTTCGTAGTCAATCGTTTTCAGGCTGATGACGACAAAGACCGGCTTATCGGCGCCTTAGCGCTCGAATACCGCCTGACCGATTGGCTTTCCATCGAAGGTCGCACCGGATTAGACTGGTATACGCTACGCCGGCGCACAGTTACGCCCTCAGGCACCCTGTATCGCCCAGAAGGAGACATGGAAGAGAATGAGTGGCGTATTATTGAAAGCAATAATGATTTCTTGCTCAAGGCTCAGTACCAGTCGGTCAACCTGGGGATGAAAGCCTATGGGGGAGGCAGCCTCCGATGGCGCCAAATGGAGCAAATAGGAGTATATGGCCGTGGCTTTAAGCTGCCTGGACTGATCACCATAGCCAATACCACCAACCTTGCCCCTCGCTATGACTTCGAAGAAAAGCAGATTAACTCACTTTTTGGCGCGCTAGAGCTCTCCTACAACGAGTATCTGTTTTTGAACCTTACTGCCCGAAATGACTGGTCTTCGACGCTACCGCCGAACAAAAACAGCTACTTCTATCCATCGGTCAGTGCCAGTTTCGTCTTTAGCGATGTCTTACCGCTGCCCGCATGGTTCAGTTTTGGAAAGCTGCGTGCTGCATGGGCTCAGGTGGGTAGCGACACGGATCCGTACATGCTCCAACTTACCTACCAGATTGCAGATGCTTCCCACCAAGGGCAACCCTTGGGCTACATTGCCCAACGGTCTGTGCCGCTTAAGGACCTCAAGCCTACCTTAACCACAGAAATCGAGCTGGGTACTAATCTGGAATTCTTTAACAACCGGGTAGGCTTAGACCTTACCTGGTACCGACGCAAAACCACCAATCAAATTCTCTCTACCACCATCTCGGAAGCCTCTGGCTTTAGCGAACGCGTCATCAATGCGGGAGCCATCCAAAACCAAGGCATCGAACTACTACTTACCGGCTCCCCGATCCGCACGCCTACAGTATTCTGGAACCTACAAATCAACTATGCCAAAAACTTAAACAAAGTCCTCTCGCTGGCAGGTGCCCAGAAGGTACTGGTGTTGGATGAAAGCCGACTTCGGACCGCCTGGATTACGGCTGAGGTTGGAAAACCTTACGGTACCATCTGGGGCTACCGCTACCTTCGGGATGCCCAGGGCCGCATTGTACACGACGCCTCCGGGCTACCTATGCGAGACCCTGAACGGGCAATCTTGGGACGCGGCACGCCCGACTGGACGGCCGGCCTCTCTTCCGAGCTTGGATACAAAAACCTATCGCTCAATCTACTTATCGACGTCAAATGGGGCGGCCAGCTCTTCTCCGGTACCAACGCCTATGCCTACATTTTCGGCCTTCACAAAAATACGCTTAAAGGTAGAGCCGAATGCGACGCGGCGGGCTATCCTGTCACAGGCTGTATGGTGGGCGAAGGCGTGAACCAAAGTGGCCAACCCAATACGGTCAAAGTGTTACCGCAGACTTACTATGGTCGTATTGGCGAGCAAATTGCTGAAGAGTTTGTCTACGACGCAAACTTCATCAAGCTACGGGAGCTGCGGCTCGGCTACCGATTCCCAGATCGCTGGCTAACCCGTTCGCCACTTCGCTCGGTGACGATCGCGCTTGTGGGCCGCAATCTGGCTTACCTCTATAACAGCGTGCCCAACGTAGATCCGGAATCGAGCTATAACAACGGTAATGCCCAAGGCTTAGAGCTGGCTGGCGTACCCCAAACACGCAGTGTGGGTCTAAGCCTCAACATGCGCTTCTAACCCAGGGAAACCTTTGTCAAAAGAAGGATTGAGCTATGAAACGCCAAATTTTTCTTAGAAGACTGGATTTCGTTCTCCTCCTCCTGCTTTTGGCCGTGCTTACGGCTTCGTGCGACGCGCTCAGTGATTTTGGCAACATGAATGTAGACCCCACCCAGGCTGCTGATCTGGATCCAGCCATACAGTTTACTACAGTACAGCTAGCTACACCAGGCGCTGCCTATGCAAGCTGGCGCGGAAACCTGATCTATGGGTCGGCCATCGTGCAGCACCTAACCAATACCTGGTGGGCTGGAGACAAATATACCTACAACGAAGACTGGGCTAAAGCCCTCTGGCGGACCGCTTACTCCGGCGCACTGGTCAGCTGGCTGGCCTCCGTCAAAAACATCGAGGACCTGAAAGCACGTTTGGAAAAGAAGAAAGCTGAAGGAGAGGCTGTCGATAACCTCCTGGCCGCAACCCGAATCTGGCGGGTGCTCATCTACCAGCGCATCACCGATACCTATGGAGACACGCCCTACTTCGAGGCCGGGAAAGGGCACCTTGAAGGGAACTTTACCCCTCGATATGATCCACAGCGGGACATTTACATGGACTTGTTGAAAGAGCTCGAAGAAGCCATTGCCCAGTTCAACCCTGCACAATCAACCTTTGGCAGCGCAGACTTGGTCTACGGCGGCGACATTACGCGATGGAAACGGTTCGCCTATTCGCTTATGCTACGGGTAGCCATGCGACTCGTAAAGGTTGAACCCACCATCGCGCAGCAGTGGGCTGTCAAAGCCATCAACGGGGGAACCATACAAAGCAACGACGATCTGGCAGCCATCAAGTATCAAAACGGCCCTTGGGGAGGATTTGAAGGGCTCAACATCAACCCCAATAGCTCAGTCTTTTCGGCCGACGATGCCAAGCTGGCCCAAACCTTTGTCGACTGGCTTAAAGCACATAACGACCCGCGCCTTCCTATCCTGGGAGCCGTTTTGAAAGATGGCCAAGTCATTACAGATCCCGCACGTCAAAAAGGCATGCCCAGTGGTTACAATGCTACCACAATCCAGAACCACCCCAGTTGGACAGGTGACCTGGCCGACTACTCGCGGGTTAATCCTTTGCTCACCGATTTCGACGATCCCGTTTTCTTTGTGACCTATGCCCAGACAGCGCTACTACGGGCTGAGGCAGCCGTGCGAGGCTGGACGAGCGAAAACCCGGCCGTCCTTTACGCAGAAGGCGTCCGCGCCGCCATGAAGCAGCTGTCACGCTACGACGCCAGCGGCCGAGCAGACATTTCGGACGCAGCCATTAATGCTTATCTTGCCGCCAATCCACTTAGTAGCAACCCTAACGAAGCGTTACGTCAAATCAATGAGCAGTACTGGGTAGCTTCCTTCCTTGACGGCATCGAGGCCTGGGCCAACTGGCGCCGCAGCGGCTACCCCGTGCTGGAACCGGCGCCGGTCGATGATCCTAACCCCTATCCAGGTAATGTGACCAATGGTCAGATTCCGCGCCGACTGCCCTATCCGCCTTCCGAGGGCGTGCTGAACGCCGAGAACTATCAGGAGGCCCTCCGCCGCCAGGGGCTGCGCGGCGACCCCAGCGACATGGCCGTGCCCGTTTGGTGGGACCAGCAGTAACCCTCCCCCGGCCGGCTTTTTTTGCTCGCTACCCCGTGTTGTTGTTTATTTTTTGGTAAATCCATAAATCGCCAGCTGCACCATGCAAACCCTTCGGATTCTGATATTGACCGGCCTGCTGCCTGTCGTGGCGCCGGCCCAGCATCCCAAACACCTGACAATCTACTGGGGCGTGGTGGCTAACCAGGACAATGGCCGCTCCCGCTGGGAGCTAACCCTGGTCAATCAGGACACCGTGGCACTGCCCGCCTCGGGCTGGACGCTCTATTTCAACTTTATGCGTCCGATCCTGCCCGAAAGCGCCCCGCCCTCGGTGCGGCTCACGCACATCAACGGCGACTTCTACCGCCTCGACCCCACCGAAACGTTCGCTCCGCTGCCCCCAGGCGCACGCCGTACGCTTTCGTTCGAATCACTGGGGCCGCTCATCAAGGCCATCGACGCCCCTTCAGGGCTCTACTTCGTCTTCCACCAGGCACAGGAACAGCCCGTCCCGGTGCGAGACGTGCGCGTACTGCCCTTCGCCTCGGAGTTTCAGACGCGGCGGCATCCGGCCGATCGGCAGCCCGTACCCACCCCGGCCCTGCACTACTATTGGAACGCTTCGCTCCGACTGCTGCCAACCGACAGTCTGACTCCAGTCATTCCAACCCCGCGCCATCTCACGCGTCGGGAAGGATACTGGACGCTCGAGCGTACAGCTGCCATCGCCTATGAACCTGCCCTGGCCCGAGAGGCAGCCTTGTTGGCCGACGCCCTGGCGTTGCTGCTGAACACGCGGCCCCGTCTGCTGGAAGGTGCCGACCAGCCCGCCCCAATCCGCCTGCGCCTCGGCGAGGTTCACCTGCCCGATGGACCGGCCGGGGCAGAAGCCTACCACCTGACCGTGGATCCGAAAGCAGGCGTCACGCTCACCGGCACCGACGCTGCCGGGGTCTTCTATGGCATCCAGACGCTACAGCAGCTCATCGACCCAGCTTTCTACCGGCAACCTTCTGAGGCCATCCCGATCCCAGCCCTCGAGGTGCGCGACGCACCACGCTTCGGCTACCGGGGTCTGCACCTTGACGTGGCGCGCAGCTTCCAACCGAAAGAAGTGGTGCTCCGATTGCTCGATCTGATGGCGCTTTACAAACTCAACCGCTTTCACTTTCACCTGACCGACGACGAAGGCTGGCGCTTAGAGATTGAGGGGCTGCCTGAACTGACCGAGGTGGGCGGCTGCCGCGGCCACACCGAAACCGAAGCAGACTGTCTGGTGCCATCCCATGGCTCTGGCCCACTACCTGGCCAGCTGCCTGGAAGCGGCTATTACTCGCGCGCAGATTTTATCGAAATCCTGCGCTACGCCACAGCCCGACACATCGAGGTAATTCCCGAAATCGACGTGCCCGGCCACGCCCGTGCAGCAATCAAGGCCATGGAAGCCCGCTATGCCCGTCTGAAAGCGGAAGGTCGGCCTGAGACCGAAGCGGCCGCCTACCGGCTCGTCGATCCCGCCGACACATCCACTTACCGTTCCGTACAGGGCTGGAACGACAACGTGATCAACGTCTGTCTGCCTTCGACCTATCACTTCATAGAAAAGGTGGTAGACGAACTCCAGCGGCTCTATGCCGAAGCCGGGGCACCGCTCCGCGTGGTGCACACGGGCGGCGATGAGGTGCCACACGGCGTCTGGGCCGGCTCCCCCGCCTGTCAGGCTGTTATGCAGACCGAGGGGATCGACGATCCGGCCGCGCTGCAGCAGTACTTCCTGGACCGGTTCGATCAAATCCTGCGGCAACGCGGCTTGCGCACAGCGGGCTGGGAAGAAATTGGGCTGACCGCCACCGAGGAAAACGGACGGCACGTGCACCGCCCCAACCCACGTTTCCGCGATCGCGGCTTCCTGGTCTATGCCTGGAACAACATCTGGGGTAGCGGCGCCGAGGATCACGCCTACCGGCTCGCCAATGCGGGCTACGACGTGGTGCTCTCGCTCGCCTCGAACCTGTACTTCGACCTGGCCTACTCGAAGCATCCCGACGAAGCCGGACTCTACTGGGCGGGATTCGTAGACAACGATGCGCCTTACCGCCTAGAGCCGTTCGATCTGTTTCTGGGGCCGATCCAACACTGGTTGGGCCACACGCTCTCGGCCGAAGCATTCGCCCACCACGAGCACCTGACGACCGAGGGACGGCGTCACATCGTAGGGCTACAGGGCCAGCTCTGGGGCGAAACGCTCCGCACACCCGACCGGGTCTTCTACATGGCCGTGCCCCGGATGCTGGCGCTGGCCGAGCGCGCCTGGGCCGAACGTCCAGCCTGGAGCCGGATTGCTGATCCGAAAGCACGACAGCAGGCCCTGCAGACAGCCTGGAATGAATTTGCCAATCGGCTGGGCCAACGTGAACTGCCCCGGCTTGATGCGCGCTATGGCGAAACCGTGCCCTACCGCCTGCCGCCGCCTGGCGCCGTCGTCGCGGACGGTTACTTGAAGGCCAATGTGGCGCTACCGGGCCTTTTGATCCGCTACACGCTTGATGGGAGTGAGCCCACCGCCTCATCTCCACGCTACACAGCACCCGTACGCTTGGAAGGCCACGGAGAAGCCAAATTGCGCACGTTCGACACAAACGGCCGCGGCAGCCGCACCGTGCGCGTGGTTTACTGAGCAGGGCCGTTACTCCGGAATAAATGCGCGAAGGCTTCAGCCGAAATGGTGTGATTTTGAAACGGCACTCCGCTTCGTGCCTGACTACGAGCACGAACGCATTTGTGTCACCAAGCGCCCAGCACCCGGTCGAGCAGCCGTTCCAGTACATCGTGCAGAGAACGGTAGGCTTCGGCCGGGTGCGCAAGCAGCACCTCCGGCGGCTGCACGTAGGCTGAGCGTTGCCGGGCAGCTTCCAGTTCAGCCTTGCCTGCCGCTACCAACGCAGCTACGCTCTCGGGCGTCATTTCCAGGTGAAATTGTAAGCCTAATGCCCGATCCTTCCAGAGAAAGGCCTGATGAGCATAAGCTGCACTTTCCATTAGATGCACTGCACCGGGCGGCAGGTCAAACGTATCCCCATGCCAATGAAAGGCCGTCAACGTATCGGGCACGTCGGCCAGCAGCGGATGCGTACAGATGCGCCGCACCGGGAACCAGCCAATTTCAGGTTGGGACCCGGGGTAAACACGCCCGCCCAGCACCTCGGCCAGCAACTGCGCACCCAGACACACCCCTACTACTGGTTTGCCAGCATCAAGCACGGCACGCAGGAACGCCTTCTCTTCCTGAAGCCAGGGATAACGGTCTTCTTCGTACACGCCCATTGGTCCGCCCATTACGACCACACCGTCGACAGATTCGGGTTCAGGAAGCGCCTCCTTGGCAAAAAATCGGGTGAACGTCAGCAGATGCCCACGCTGCTGCGCCCACGTGGCAATCTGAGCAGGCCCCTCAAAAGCAACATGCTGGAGTACGTGGAGCACCATGGACTTTTGATTACCTGATTGCAATGAACTCCTGATCCGAACCTCTAATGCATTGAAGGGGTCAGCCATACAAAGTCTCCCAGGCCCATGTGCTGTGTCGGATCAAACCGGAGCGAATCGGTCGACGGCTGAAACACCACCACCAGCATGTGCGTGCCGGGTCGATAGCGGCGCAGCATTTCGGGCGTGCCCAGACGTCCTTCCACATGAAAGGCGCCAGTCACATGCACAATGAGCGCGTCGGGCTGCCGCGTTAGGTGCTCGGCCAGCGTGTAGGCCATCGTGGCATCCCAGAGCGCCTGTGCCTGGAGCAGCCGCTCTGGATCGATGTGGATGGGTCCGTGTTGCGTGCCACGCATCAGGTTCAGGAATCGCCGTCGATACAGGTCGGACGGCTCGGGATAGGGCAATGGCGGCAGATAGGCACGCGCCTGCGGTGAAAGCACCGCCAGTGCTTCCCGTCCGAGGCGACTGACCCGGTTCACGTAGCGACGGGGCGCGTTGGCGGCTAGGATTGTCCAGCCATGTGCTCTGGCAAACTCTACCAGCGGCCGGTAGTCCCTTTCGTAGTTCCGCCAGGGACGTGCGGCCTCCAGAAATTGTGCCTCGGTGATCAGTCCTTCTCGGTATTCATCAAGGATGAGCTGCACGTCGCGTTCAAACATTTCCAGCGAGAGCACCAGTGGCCGCTCGCCTCCGTAGCGCTGCTGCAGCGCCTCCAGCACGCGGAGCTGCCGTTGGTGTGCTACCGTGTCGTTGTGTTGTTCCCCCAAAAAGACCACCTCGACGGCCCCGATCACTTCCAGGAACTGCGCCCACGAAGCCGGACGCCCGTCGGCTGTGAACAGGCCGGGCTCGGGAGTCTGTGCCCGGGCCGCTAACGCCACGAGTAGGCTTCCGATCAGCAGGATCCGGCAACTCATGACTTCTTTCGACGACCGTAGCGGCGTTTCTTCTTTGGCGGGGCGCTTTGCTCGGACGAAGGCTTCTCGGCTTCCGGTTCGGGACGGATGCCTGTGCGGTGTCCTTCCTGCACGTAGTGTGCATCTACCAGCATAGCCAGCAGCTCCGGTTCTTCCTGCGCCAGCTGCTCCACAAGTGGCACGAAGCGCGAAATCCGCTCCCGGTCCAGACTGGTCGTTTCGCGATAGCGGTCTTCGAGCAGCGCAACGGCGCGTTCGGCCACCCGTTCGGCCACAGCCTCGGGCGCGGGCAGCGTGCCCTTTTCAAGCGGAATGTCGTACTGGCGGGCAATCGCCCGAAGCCGCGCCTCTTCGAGCGGCGTCACCAGCACAATCGTGGTACCTTCCTTCCCCACGCGTCCGGTGCGTCCGGAGCGGTGCACGTAATATTCCGGATCCTGGGGCACATCGTACATGAACACGTGGCTCAGATCCGAAACGTCGATGCCCCGCGCGGCCACGTCGGTAGCCACCAGCAGGCGGAGTCGACCCTGCCAGAGTCGGACCATGATCCGCTCTCGCTGCCTCTGCGGCAGATCGCCCGTGATCACATCGGCATTGTAACCGTAGTTCTTGAGAAACTGCCCCAGGTACTCGACGTCGCGTTTCGTATTGGCGAAAATAATGGCCGATTCCGGATTTTCCAATTCGATGAGCTGTACAAGCGCCCGGTCTTTCTCCATGGGCGGCACGATGAAGTAGCGGTGTTCGATGGTTTCGGCGGCGATCCGATCCGTACTCAGCGACACAAAGGCTGGGTCCTTCAGAAACTCACGGGCCAGCGCTTGCACGCGTGGCGGGATCGTGGCGCTGAACATGGCCGTATTGCGCGCGTGTGGAAGGTAGCGCTTGAGCTGACGCATGGCCGGATAGAAGCCCATCGAGAGCATCTCGTCGGCCTCGTCGAAGACAAGCACCTGGAGTGCGCCCAGCCGGAGCGCCCCCCGTTCGATCAGATCCAGAATGCGGCCGGGAGTGCCGATGACCACCTGCGCGCCCTGCTCCAGCGCCTTAAGCTGTGGGCCGTAGCGCACGCCGCCATAGACGAGTACAGCCCGAAGCGATTGCGCCCCGGATACGCCCGCTTTCATCTGCTCAAAGGCCTCGGAGATCTGCCGGGCCAGCTCACGCGTGGGGGTCAGGATCAGCGCCTGCACCTGTCCGCGTGAAGCATCCAGCCGTTCGAACAGGGGCAGCAGAAAGGCGCCGGTTTTACCTGAACCGGTCTGCGACTGGACGATCACGTCGCGTCCTTCCAGCAGATAGGGCAAGGTGCGGCGCTGCACTGGCATCAACTCGCTCCAGCCGATCGCTCGGGCAGCCTGCTGCATGCGCTCGGGCAGCTCCGCAAGGGATACTTCCGGCAACGCTTCGCCAGAGGCCTGAATGGCCGCCGCCTCCTGCTTTTTCTGCTGTGCGCGTCGGGTCAGATCGATAACCGTGGTATAGTGCGAGGGAACCGGTTCTTCGGCCATTATTTTCCTGTGGTTTGGCCAAAACAACTGCGGCGGCCTGGGGCCGCCGACCTTTTCTTCCCAACGCCGAAGCCTGCCGGTTCGATCCGAAGTGCCTACATGGCCATGCCGCCATCAACGTGCAGCACGTGTCCAGTGATGTAGCTGGCAGCAGGCGAAGCAAGAAACAGAACGGCCTGCGCCACGTCTTCAGGCGTGCCCGGACGTCCCATCGGAACACCGCTCAGCATGGCCTGCCGGGCTTGCTCGGGCAGCGCGGCCGTCATGTCGGTTTCGATATAGCCGGGCGCCACCACATTCACCGTGATACCCCGGCTGCCCAGCTCCCGCGCCAGGCTCTTCGAGAACCCAATGATGCCGGCCTTTGAGGCCGCATAGTTCGTTTGCCCTGCATTGCCCATCACGCCCACTACCGACGAGATGTTGATGATGCGGCCGCTGCGCTGGCGCATCATGGGCCGATAGACCTGCTTGCAGAAGTTGAACACGCTTTTCAGGTTAGCCGCCAGCACGGCATCCCAGTCCTCCTCGCTCATGCGGAGCAGCAGGTTGTCGCGCGTGATACCGGCATTGTTCACGAGCACGTCGATCTTCTCCCAGGCCTCCAGTACGGCCGCTACGACACACCCGGCCGCCTCGAAGTCGGCCGCATCGGCCTGAAAGGCCAGCACCTCGGTCCCCTGCGCTTCGAGCTGCGCTTTGAGCGCCTCGGCCTCCTGCACGGCGCTGCGGTAGGTGAAGGCGACGCGGGCGCCGGCTTTCGCAAAGGCCTCCACGATGGCGCGGCCGATGCCGCGCGTGCCGCCGGTAACCAGTACGGATTGTCCGGAGAAATCGAACGTCATAGCTCAGGGGGTTTGCTGCCGGAGGGTTTCCAATTCGTCGGCCGTTCCAGCCGTGGCGACCTCTACGTCACGGCCCAACGTGCGCCGCACCAGACCCGTCAGTACATTCCCTGGCCCTACCTCCAAAAACGACGTGAAGCCGTCGGTCTGCATGCGGTGAAGAATCTGCGTGAAGCGCACCGGGGCAAGCATCTGCTCGACAAGTCGGGCCCGAATCTCTTCTGGATCGGTGGTAGGGGCCGCTGTCACGTTCAGATAAATGGGACAGCGGGGCAGCTCAAGCGGTACCGCAGCGATGGCCTCAGCCAACTTCTGACTGGCCTCCTCCATAAGCGGCGAGTGGAAAGCGCCGCTGACGGGCAGCATCACCACGCGGCGGGCGCCACGGGTTTTTGCTTTTTCGACAGCCCGCTCCACGGCCGCCACCTCGCCCGAGATGACCACCTGCCCTGGCGCATTGTAGTTGGCCGGCTGCACGAACCCCTCACCTTCGTCTACCACCTCGCGGCAGAGCGCCTCGACGGCTTCGTCGTCCAATCCCAGGATGGCCGCCATCGTACCGGGCCGCGTGCGGCCAGCTTCGGCCATGAGCTGGCCACGGAGCCGCACCAGCCGAAGCCCATCTTCGAACGACAGCGCTCCGGCGGCCGCCAGTGCGCTGTATTCGCCCAGACTGTGACCGGCCACGGCATCAGGATGCCGCCCGGCCGCCTCGAGCACGGCCACCACAGCCAGGCTGTGCACGTAGAGCGCTGGCTGCGTAATGTCGGTCTGCGCCAGCGCTGCCGCGGCTGCCTCGGCATCGTCGGTGTGCGTGCCGAACATATAGGCGGTCAGCGGAAAGCCCAGCAACCGATCGGCCGCTTCCAGACGGGCCCGGGCTTCCGGGAAACGTTCCATCAAGTCCCGGGCCATGCCCAGACGTTGAGAACCCTGTCCGGGAAACAACCAGACCTGCGCCATTGCGCTCAGGCGTTTGCCGTGGAAGTTTCTGTCGTAGCCTCGGCGGCGGCTGCCACCTTGTCGCCATCGTAGGCCCATTTCAGATAGGCGGCCCCCCAGGTGAAGCCACCACCGAAGGCGGCCAGGATCAGGTTGTCACCCCGTCGGAGTTGCCGTTCCCAGTCGTACAGACAGAGCGGAATGGTAGCCGCCGTCGTATTGCCGTAGCGGTCAATATTGACCATGACCTTGTCGGCGTCAAGCCCCATGCGGCGCGCCGTGGCGTCGATAATACGAAGATTGGCCTGATGGGGCACCAGGTAACGCACGTCGTCAGCCTTCAGGCTGTTGCGCTGCATGATCTCGACAGCTACCTGCGCCATCCCCTCGACAGCCAGCTTAAAGACCGAGCGCCCCTCTTGATGGATGTAGTGCATCTTGCGATCGACCGTTTCGTGGGTGGGCGGATTTAGGCTACCACCGCCTAGCATGCAGAGCAGCTCCCAGTTCCGACCGTCGCAATACTCGACCGAGTCGATCAGTCCGCACTCCGGATCCGGTTCCAGCAGCACAGCTGCCGCCGCATCGCCAAACAAAATACAGTTGTTTCGGTCTGTGTAATCGGTGATCGTGCTCATTTTGTCGGCTCCGATCACCATTACCCGTTCGTGCTTGCCGCTTTCGATGAAGCGGGCGGCCGTCGAGAGCGCAAACAGAAAGCCGCTGCATGCGGCCGAGAGATCAAACCCCCAGGCATTGCGGGCTCCCAGCTTGGCCTGGACCAAACAGGCCGTGGCCGGGAAGAACATGTCGGGCGTAACCGTGGCTACGATAATCAGCTCGACATCGTCGGGATCCATGCCGCGCTTTTGGAGGCACTCGCGGGCCGCCTCGGTGGCCATGTACGAGGTGGCCTTGTCCGGATCTCGAAGAATGCGGCGCTCCCGAATGCCGGTGCGCGTGCGAATCCACTCGTCGTTGGTGTCGACCATCTGTTCCAGATCGGCATTCGTGAGCCGTTCTTCAGGTAGAAAGTGGCCAACAGCGGTAATGGCTGCGTAGGACATTGCTTCCGTTTGCGGTTACGTGCAGTTCAGGCTGGATGAAAGGCTGCAGCGATGGAGCGAACAACGTCCTGCTCAACCAGCTCAGCCGCAGCCTGGATCATGCGGGCAATAGCACGGGCCGAAGAACTGCCATGTCCAATCACGACAGCTCCGTTGACACCCAGCAGCGGCGCGCCACCATATTCTTCGTAGTCAAATCGGCGCAACACACCGCGGAGCAAACCCAGCACCTGCCGTTGCAGTGTGGCATCGAGCCCCTGCGTGGCCATTTCTTGGCGCAGCATCTCGACAAAGGCCGTCACCATACTCTCGCCCAGCTTGAGCATCACGTTGCCCACGAAGCCGTCGCACACAACCACATCGGCTGCGTGGTGCATCAGATCCCGGCCTTCGACGTTACCGCGGAAGTTCAGGTCCGGCGCAGCCTGCAACAACTCGTAGGCTGCCTTCGTGAGCGCATTGCCCTTGCCGGGCTCTTCCCCGATGTTCAGCAACCCCACGAGCGGACGCTCAACATGCCAGACGCGCTCGACGAAAATCGATCCCATTCGGGCAAACTGAAGCAGATGCTCGGGCTTACAGTCCACGTTCGTGCCGATGTCGAGCACCAGACAACGACCCTTTGTCGTGGGAAAAAAGCCCACCACCGAAGGGCGCAAGACTTCGGGGAGGCGTCCCAGCACAAACAGAGCGGTAGCCATCACAGCCCCGGTGTTTCCGGCACTGGCGAAGGCGTCGGCTTCGCCCTGGGCAACAGCCTGTAGGCCCAGATGAATGGAGGAGCGCAGCTTGGTTTTGACGGCCACGGCGGGTGACTCGGCCATACCGATCACGTCTGGCGCATCGACGAGCCGAAGTCCCTCCCGCCCCAATGCCTGACGGGCCGCCAGCTCGGCCTCCATGAGAGATCGGGGACCGTAGAGCTGAATCTCCAGACGCCCGGGGGCTGCCTCAAGCGCCCGCAATGCCCCTTCTATAACAACAGCGGGCGCGGCATCGCCACCCATGGCATCAACGGCAACACGCAGGGCCATGTGTGCAATCTGCCGGCTTGGTCAGAACAATGCTGGAAGTCTACGCTTCGGCCGAGGAAAAAACAAGGGCCGCCCCCAAACACTCGGAAGGCCCGCAGACTCAGACAAACTCTTCCACTTCAACCACCTTGCGCCCGCGGTAGTAGCCGCACGAAGGACAGGCATGATGCCGCAGCTTCATGTTGCCACAATTAGGGCATTCCATCAACGGTAGCGGCTTCTCCACCAGTCGCCGGTAGTAAACGGCCCGACGCTTCCGTGTGCGCGACTTCGAGTGTCTCCGTTTCGGGTTGGCCATGGCTGTATACGAATGGTTTGGGTTGTCAGCGATTTCGAAGCTTTTTCAGCGCTTCCCAGCGCGGATCGATTGGAGGCTCCTCGGGCTCCAGCTCCTCCGGCACACCAAATTGTGTCGGAATCGGGATCAAATCAGCGCCTGGCTTCACCTTACGCATGGGAATCGCCAGCAGCAGCGTATCCCGTACCACATCCGTCAGGTCTACAAAGCGGTCCGCGGCGCGCAGCTCACGAATCTCCTCCACATCATCCCGACTTACAGCCACCCCCGGAGGCGCATAGAACAGCGCATAAGTCCCTTCGATAGGCTGCTTGAACAGCTCCAGCGTGCGGTCGCACTCCAGCGTTGCCGTGGCGCCGACCCAGAGCTGCACCAGCAACCGTCCGTTTTCATACGTGAGTTCCAGCTCCACGCGGACGTCCTCGAACACTCCGGGGTCCAGATCCAGCGCCTCCGCTGAGGGCGTCAGCGCTATCCGCTGAAATCCCTCGCGCAAGGCGGCCAGCTCAATCCGCACCATGATCCGTTTCGCTCCAGTTCATCCCGATAAACAGCCGCAAATCAACGAGACGAGCCCGTGGGAGTTCCGCCTCAGCGCAGTAGCCAAACCCACAGCGCATAGAGCCCGGAGCCCAGCAGCAACAGGATCATTAGCCAGGCAACCGATCGGTACACCGGCGCATTGGTCGGAAATTCATAGCCACAGTAGGGGCAGACCTCGGTCTTTTCTTCGACCGGCAGGGCACAGGACGGACACTCCCGCATCGGCACCTTCGCTTGGTTTTAGCCCATCTTTTTCGCCAGGGGTCAACCCGAAACACGATCGTCAGGTTCAAATTTTTCGTGCCTGCTAAACAGCAGGGCTCAGCATCGTGAAAATGTCCGGGACGTCTTGAAGTTCAGCCCGCCATGCCGTAGCATTCGGACGGGGTTTACAGTGGGGTAACATGCATTCCTGTCCACCATTCGACACTGTGGATAACCTGTGGAAAATTTATGACTCCAGCCCGATTATCGTCCAAACCATACGCCGCCGCCCGCCGCGTGTGGCTGGCGTGTGCATTTTAACCGAAAGATAACACGACAAAATCAAAAAAACAAAATACTTACAAAAAAACTTCTTTGTGGATAACCTGTGGAAAACCTGGCGATTTTCAGAATGAACTCATCACCTAAGCTGACGTGAAATGCACAGGATGTGCATAACGTGTGTATAATTGCGAGCGTGTCGCCCGCAGACGCCACGCACCTGGCCACCGAAATGCCACACAATCCATTATGGAGCGCACACCGGAGGCGATCTGGCATGCCTGTCTGGAGATCATCCGGGATAACGTCAGCCGGCAGAGCTTCAAGACCTGGTTTGAACCGATCAAGCCAGTCAGCCTAACGGAAGAAGAAGATCAGATCAAGCTGACGGTCGAGCTGCCGAGCCGCTTCTATTACGAGTGGCTGGAGGAGCATTACTACAGCCTGTTGCGGAAAACCATTACCAAAGTTCTGGGACCCAAGGGGCGCCTGTTTTACAAAATTGTTATTGAGAAAGAAGACCCGCAGAGCGGCTTTGAAGGCATTTCGGTCAATATGCCGGCCCATCCTCCGGAGACGACGCCGCCCCCCCCACGCGCGCGCTCGGCGGGACCGACTGCCCCACCTAGCAAGCCGGAATCGCCCGTGGAAGTCGCTGAGCAGGAGTCGCTCGTTCTTGCCAATCCGTTTGCGATCCCCGGCATCATCCGCAAGGTTCAGGTTGATAGTCAGTTAGACCCTAAGTACACGTTCGAGCGCTTCATCGAAGGCGACTGTAATCGACTGGCCCGCAGCGCCGCGCTGGCCATCGCGCAGCAGCCAGGTGCGACCAGTTTCAACCCGTTCCTGGTTTACGGTGGCGTGGGATTGGGAAAGACGCACCTGATCCAGGCAATCGGTAACTACGCCCGCCAACACGGCACGGCCGAAACGATCCGCTATGTCTCCAGCGAACAGTTCACCAACGAGTTCGTGCAGGCCATCCAGCACAACCGGATCAACGAATTTTCGCTGTTCTACCGGCATATCGACCTGCTGATCGTCGACGATATTCAGTTTTTCGGCGGCAAAGAGAAAACCCAGGAAGAGTTCTTCCACATTTTCAACGCCCTGCATCAGACGGGTAAGCAAATCGTCCTCTCAGCCGACCGGCCGCCCAAGGACATTCCCGGTATCGAAGAGCGGTTGCTGTCACGCTTCCAGTGGGGGCTGATGGCCGACGTGCAGCCGCCGGATCTGGAAACGCGCATTGCCATTTTGCGCCGTAAGGCTGAGGACGAAGGGATCGAACTAGCCGACGACGTAATCGAATTCATCGCGCATCACGTCAAGAGCAACTTCCGGGAGCTGGAAGGCGCCCTGCTTCGGCTTGTGGCCCATGCGGCCTACCAGCGCCGGGACATTGATCTGGCGCTGGCCCGCGAAGCCCTGCGTGACCTCATTAAGGAAAGCCGCGTTACGTTGACCATCGACCAGATTCAGCAACTCGTCTGTGAATACTTTAGCATTGCAACCGACCAGCTTCGTTCCAAGACGCGCAAGCGCGAGATCGTTCAGGCCCGCCAGGTGGCCATGTACTTCTGCAAGCAGTTCACGCAGCACTCGCTGAAGTCGATTGGACTCCACTTTGGCGGCCGCGATCACTCGACGGTAATTCACGCCTGTCAGAGTGTGGAGAACCTCATGGAAACCGACCCCAAGTTTCGGGAAATAATTGAAGAGCTGCGGCACAAAATCTCGTTCTATAGTCGCTGACATTCCGCGATTTTTCCTATATTCCAGGCATCTCCTGGCCAGCTTTTTAAGAAAGCCATGCGTTTTAACGTATCCAGTAACGAGCTGCTGAAGGCCCTCACGGCAGTGGCCGGTGTGGTCCCCTCGAAGGCCACCCTGCCCATTTTAGAGTGCATTCTGTTCGAAGCGGAAGAAGGCGCGCTCCGGCTGAGCGCAACGGATCTGGAAATTTCGATCGTGGAGCGGCTTCCGATTCAGCTGGAACTTCAGAACGGCAAGGAAGGGGCGCGCCGCGTGGCCGTCCCAGCCCGTCGGCTGCTGGAGACACTCCGGGCCCTGCCCGACCTGCCGGTGCAGTTCAGTGCGGATACCTCTTTCAACGTGACCCTGACCACCGATCAGGGGCATTACAAGATGGTAGGCTTCGATGGGGCCGACTATCCAGCACTTCCCGAACTGGATGAAGCCCACAGCCTGCGCGTCGATGCCGCACTGCTGCGTCGGGCCATTCAGAAGACGGCCTTTGCCGTCAGCAAAGACACGCTGCGCCCTGCCATGATGGGCATCTTCTTCCAGGTACTACCCGAAGAAGGGCGCGTGGTGTCCACTGACGGCCACCGGCTGGTACGCCTCCGGCTACGCGAGTTGATCAGCGAAACCCCTCTGGAATTTATTGTGCCGGAAAAAGCTACCACGCTGGTGGCTAAGCTGGCCGCTCAGCTCGACGGCACCTGCACGATCCGCGTAGACGAGCGCCACGTAGCCTTTGAAATGGGTCCGGTACGCATCATCAGCCGCCTGATCGACGAAGTCTACCCCAACTACGAGGCGGTAATTCCCGTCGAGAATGATCGGCGGCTGGTGGTAGACCGAGACGCTTTTCTATCGGCCGTTAAGCGCGTGGGCCTGTACGCCTCCAGCACGACCAACCAGGTACGGCTAACGCTCGAGCCAGACCATGTGGAGATTGCTGCCGAGGACATCGAGCGGGCTAGCGAGGCCTACGAGCGCGTGCCTTGCGCCTACGATGGGGAGCCCATGGTGATCGGCTTCAACGCGGGCTATCTGACCGAAGTGCTGGGAAATGTGGACTCCGACGAGGTCGTGCTGGAATTCAGTTCGCCCAACCGGGCTGGGGTGGTCATGCCACAGGAGCAGGCCGAAGGCGAAGACCTGCTCATGCTGATCATGCCAGTCATGCTGAACACTTACGCCTGATTCAGCACAGCGCTGGCGTCTCCAGGCACCGGAGCTGCGCCAGTAGCTGTCGGGCTGCTTCGGTATAGGGCCCTTCCTGCGCAGCCACTTCCTGGAGGGCCTGCTGCGCGCCGTTCACGTCGTGGCGCAGCAGGCGAACTTTCCCCAGCAGCCATCGGGCTTCCTGCCCAAGCGGAGACGTCTCAGGAGTAGTTGCCACCACGGCAACCAGGAGCGACTCGGCCCGGGCCAGGCGCTCAGCGTCATAGTTCGGAAAAAGCCCCAGATACGAACGATAGGCTGCCCGAATCTCCCGGATGGCCTCCTGAAAGTTTTGTTCGGCTTCAGATTTGGCCGGCACTGCATCGCCTCGATACTGCTCGAGGGCAAGTTGCGCCGGCGCGATAAAGCCCAGCCGCTCCAACTCCGATTGTGAGGCCCGGCTCCACCAGAACAATCCTCCGTAGATCACCGACAGCACGACGATCAGAAAAGCGCTTCGCTCCACCCAGCGCCAGGTGGATCTGCGGGCGGGAGGTCGTGCCGGTCGGTCCCGCACACCAACAGCGGCCTGGCTTCCTTCTGGCGCGGCATAGGACGCAGGCTCCTCGACCACGGGCCACTCCAGTTCGGTCTCGCACTCCAGGCTACGCCCTGTGAGACGCTCGAAATGCGCCATCGCATCGAACTTCTGAACCAGCGCATCGAGTTGCTGGGCCAGTTCCTCATAGCGGCGACGTAGTGCTGGGTCGGTCTCCAGTCGCGCTTCCAGACGGGCAAAAAGCGGAGCCAACGGCGAAAGCGGACGGTCAGACAGGCGCCGGGTAACCAGATAAAAGGCCAGCAATTCATCGGACATGGGACCCTCCGGCGTAAGATGCAACGATTGCAGCAGCGGCGTAATCGACTGAACTGCCTCCAGCAACTCCCGCCATGCGGGATTACGAAGGGCTTCCTCTTCAACCTCCCGTTGCGCTTCCCGGCTAAGCCAGGGATAACGTAGAATTTTATCGCCTAAGGTCTCTTTCATCATAAATTGCGGCTGTCGGATCCGATTTATAAGAACCCGAAAAGTTCTTTTTGTTACGTTCTCCTTTAAAATACTGGACCTTACGTATTAAAGAAATTCCTGCAACGCTGCGTCCTGGCGCAGGCGGCGAAAGGCCCGACTCAGATAGACGCGAACCGTCCCCGGCGGTTTTTTCAGCCGGCGGCTGATTTCATGATAGGTGAGCCCCTCCAGCAGAGCCAATCGGGCCACCTCACGCAGGAATTCCGGAAGGCGCTCTACGGCGGCCGCAATGACCGGCAGCAGACGGGTAAGATCGTCGCGCACCAGATGATCTTCGGCCTCCGGCGCTTCGAAAGACGGATTGTCCGGTTCGGGGATAGGACGCCGTCGCAGGTTGCGCAGATAGTTCAGGAAGGCATTGCGACAGGCTGTCCCCACCCAACACACAAATCGTTCCGGATCGCGCACCGAGTCAAGCTGGCGGCGCAGCCGGAGGAACGTATCACCGATAAGCTGCTCCAGTTCCACCTTCGCCATGTGGGGTTCCCGGAGCATCCGGATCATGAAGTATCGCCCGCAAAAGCAGTAAAGCCAGAGCTCCAGAAGCTCAAGATCTCTGGGATTTCGGAAGGTGCACCAGCGCTCGTAGAGGGCCACCACCGCAGCCTGATCATCCGGGTGGAACGGCAACCGCGCCGCCAGGGCCTCCAACCCACCCAGGTCATCGTGAACAGTCATCTTTCCTCCAGAACTCGCTTTGCTAAAAGCTAAGCATTGTTGCGTCAAGAATAAAGGAAGAATCGTTCCGCTGCAAAACCATTTGCCCGTAACAGCGTGAGATGGCCTGCTTCTGTGCGAGATGCGGTGCATCTTGGCGGTGCATCTTGACAGCCGCGCACAGAAACCCTAAATTTGGCGGCTACGTTTCCTGAAAACGACGTCCGGCCAGACCGGACGTTTTTATTGGCTTTCGACGAAGCGCCATGGATGTCAACAGCTACAAGACGTACAGCGCCAAACCCGGAACGGTTGCGCGCAACTGGTACGTGATCGATGCCGAGGGTCAGGTGTTGGGCCGGCTGGCCTCGCAGATTGCCACGATCCTACGGGGCAAGCACAAGCCCACTTATACACCCCACGTGGACATGGGCGACTTTGTGATCGTGATCAACGCAGACAAGGTGCGCCTGACCGGCAAAAAGGAATTGCAGAAACAGTACTTCAAGCACTCCGGGTATCCCGGAGGCGTGCGGCTGCGCACGCCGGCCTACATGCGCAAGCACCGCCCGGAATTTCTGATCGAGCACGCGGTCAAGGGCATGTTGCCCAAGGGGCCACTGGGGCGGCGCATGTTGCGCAAGCTGAAGGTCTACGCCGGTCCCTCGCATCCGCACGGCGCTCAGAAACCCATTGAACTCACCTTGTAACGAAGGCCTGCAGGCACGTTATGGCTACAGCAACCCTGACCCAGTGGATTGCGGTTGGCCGCCGGAAGACGGCCACGGCGCGCGTTTACCTGCGGCCGGGCAGCGGTCAGATCACGGTGAATCGCCGTCCGTTTGAAGAATACTTCCCGCTGGAATGGCGGCGCAAAGTGATTCTGGCGCCCTTCGAGGTGACGGGTACGATGGGGCAGTTCGACGTGCTCGTTAACGTCCAGGGAGGTGGTCTGACCGGCCAGGCCGAGGCCATCCGCCACGGCATTGCCCGGGCGCTGGTCGCCTACAACCCGGAATTCCGTAAGCCGCTGCGCGACGCCGGCTTCCTGACGCGCGACCCGCGCATGGTCGAGCGCAAGAAGTACGGCCAGCCCAAAGCACGCAAACGGTTCCAGTTCTCGAAGCGGTAACTTTTTCATCCATCCCCCATACCTCCCGATGTCCGGTCGGGTGGCCGCCTGCGGGCGGCTGAGCCGGACAGATGACGGAGGTAGCGGCCTAACCCGAAACCAGCCATGAGCGAACACGAAACGCAATCCATTCCTGAAATGGAAGCTTCGGCTTCCGAGGAAGCGACGGCCGAAGCATCGGCTCCGGAAGCCCAGTCCACGCATCGCGTCTCAATCGAGGAGCTGCTCAAGGCGGGCGCTCACTTTGGGCACCTGACCAGTCGGTGGCATCCCAAAATGCGCCCTTTCATCTTCATGGAGCGCAACGGGATTCACATCATCGATCTAGTGCAGACGCAGCAGCTCCTTGATCGTGCGGCCGACGCAGCCGCCCGCTTTGCCCGCCAAGGCAAGAAGATCCTGTTCGTTGGCACCAAAAAGCAGGCCCGCGACATCGTCCGCAAGTACGCGGAAGCCTGCGGCCAGCCCTACGTCGTCGAACGCTGGCTGGGTGGCATGCTGACCAACTTCCAGACGATCCGCCAGAGCATCCGCCGTATGGAAGAGTTGGTCCGGATGGAAGAAGAAGGCATTCTGGACCAGCTCAAGAAAAAAGAGCGGCTCATGAAACGCCGCGAGCGCGAAAAGCTGGAGCGCACACTCGGCGGTATTGCCCAGATGGCCAAACTTCCGGGCGCGCTGTTCATTGTCGACGTGGTGCGCGAGCATATTGCTGTCAGCGAAGCGCGCAAACTCGGCATTCCTATCATTGCCATCGTCGACACGAACGCCGACCCGGAGCTGATCGACTACCCGATCCCGGCCAATGACGACGCCGTGGGCTCCATCGAGCTGATCACCTCAGTAATCGCCAACGCGATCATCGAAGGTGCCAAGCAGCGCGAGCGGGAAGAAGCATCGCGTAAAGCGGAGCGGGAAAAGCGGGCAGCTGAGGCGGAAGCCGCCAAAGATACGCGCGCCAGGCGTCGCAAAAAAGGCTCCTGATCCTTCGGAAATAAACGAAAATATAACGATGGGCATTTCTGCTCAGGACGTAAAGCGGCTCCGGGAAATCACCGGAGTCGGTATGATGGACTGTAAACGGGCGCTGGAAGAGGCAGGCGGCGATTTTGAAGCCGCTATCGAAATCCTGCGCAAAAAAGGCCAGAAGGTGGCGGCCAAGCGGGCTGACCGCGAGGCCAAGGAAGGCCTGGTCGTTACGGCTGTAAGCAAAGACGGTCGGGCCGGCACTATCGTGGAGGTCAACTGCGAGACCGACTTCGTAGCCCGTAACGAGGAGTTTGCCGCGTTTGCGCAACAGGTGACGCAATTAATCCTCGAGGCTCGTCCGGCCGACCTGGAGGCCCTGCTGAAACTCCAGCTCCCTGACGGCCGCACCGTCGAGGAGGCGCTGATTGACCTGACCGGCAAGATCGGCGAAAAGATCGTCATTCGGCGCTTCGACGTGCTGACCACCGACAAGGGGCGGATCATTTCCTACGTGCATCCTGGCTCGCGTCTGGCCGTGCTGGTTGAAGTTTTCGGTGACGGCCAGCCCGAAGAGGCCGGACGCGACGTGGCCATGCAGGTGGCCGCCATGAATCCGGTTGCCGTGCGCCGCGAGGAGGTGCCAGAGGAAGTCCGCCAGAAAGAGCTGGAGATCGCGCGCGAGGCCGCCCGCAACGAGGGCAAGCCCGAGCACATTATCGACCGCATCGCGCAGGGCAAGCTGGAGCGCTTCTACAAGGACCACGTGCTGCTGGAGCAGGCGTTTATCAAAGACGCTGCCATCACGGTCCAGGAACGACTCCAGCAGGCCGGCATCGACGTGCGCCGGTTCGTGCGTTACGCCCTGGGCGAGTAACCTGCAAGATGCCTACAAGCCCGAGCCGCATGGTTCGGGCTTTTTTGTAACCGATCGGCTCCTTGCCCCGGCTGGGGCGTTGAATTCCTGCCCGAAAGGGCCTACTTTTCGAAAGCAAGACAATCCGCGTCATGGCTGGCGAATCGGACACGTCGAACAACCGACCGCGCCCCCGCTACCGCCGCATCCTGCTCAAGCTGAGTGGCGAGGCCCTTATGGGCCAAAAACCCTATGGCATTGACTGGCACGTGCTGGAAACCTACGCCCGAGAGATCCGCCAGGTAGTCGAGCTGGGTGTGGCAGTGGGCATCGTCATTGGCGGCGGCAACATCTTTCGAGGCGTGCAGAACGCTTCGCGTGGCATGAAGCGGGCCCATGCCGACTACATGGGCATGCTGGCCACGATGATCAACGCAATGGCCCTGCAGGATGCGCTTGAGCAGGCCGGGCTCGACACGCGCTTGCAGTCGAGCATCAAGATGGAACAGATCGCCGAGCCGTTTATCCGCCGCCGGGCCATCCGTCATTTGGAAAAAGGTCGGGTGGTAATCTTTGGAGCCGGTACTGGCAATCCGTACTTCACCACCGACACGGCCGCCGCACTGCGTGCGCTGGAGATCGAGGCCGAGGTGCTGCTCAAAGGCACGCGCGTCGACGGCGTCTATTCGGCCGACCCGGAGCGCGATCCCAACGCCTGCCTGTTCACCAACATCCACGGGCGAGAAGTAATCCAGCGGGATCTGCGTGTGATGGACATGACGGCCTTCACGCTGTGTCGAGAAGCCGGCCTGCCCATTATCGTGTTTAACATGAACAAACCCGGCAATCTGTTACGCGTGGTCTGCGGCGAACCGGTCGGCACGCTGGTCTACTGGGCCGAAACGCCGCCTTCATTTGCTGAAACCACTCAGGCCTGATCGTGAACCCAACCCGAACAGTACTATGGTGGCCATACCGAACGAACACCTGCAGCTGATTCTGGAGGAAGCGCGCGATCACATGGAAAAGTCGCTCGCGCACCTGCGCACCGAACTGGCCGCGCTCCGCGCCGGACGGGCCACGCCGGCCATGCTTGAAGACGTGCGCGTCGAGTACTACGGCACGATGACGCCGCTTATGCAACTGGCCAGCATCACGGCACCCCAGCCGGACCTGCTCATCGTGCAACCTTGGGATCGCTCGGCACTGGGTGCCATCGAAAGAGCCATCCTCAACACCAACCTGGGGCTCAATCCTTCCAACGACGGCAACATTATTCGCATTCCAATTCCGCCGCTTTCCGAAGAGCGGCGGAAGGAGCTGGTGCGGGCTGCCCGCGTCCGCGCCGAGGAAGCCCGCGTAGCCATCCGCAACATTCGGCGACACTCCAAGGATCATATCAAAAAGGCTAAGGAAGAAGAACATCTGTCCGAAGATCTCTGCCACGCCGCCGAGGAAGAGCTGCAGAAACTTACTGATACCTACATCGAAAAGGTCAACCAGCTTCTGGAGCGCAAGGAAGCTGAAATCATGGAAGTCTGACGGAGGGCCCGGAACTCCCGGCCGACCGAGACCATAAAGAAAAGCACTTGCGGAGAGGTGCCCGAGCGGTCGAAGGGGCACGCCTGGAGAGCGTGTGTACCGTTCACCGGTACCGTGGGTTCGAATCCCACCCTCTCCGCCAGGCCGGGTTGCCGTAACGTGGAGGGCAACCCGGCTTTTCGTTTGGACCAACCTGACGTTGCGGCCTATGATTGTCAGCATGACCGGCTTCGGGCGCGGCCAGGCCGAACGCGACGGCTTCACGGCCACCGTCGAGCTGCGTTCGGTCAACAACCGCTATCTGGACGTCTCAGTCCGGCTACCCCGCATCGCATCGCCGTACGAACCGGACGTCCTGGCGGCCATCCGCCAGGCTTTCAGCCGCGGCCGCATCGCCGCCCAGATCGAGTTGAAGCTGCCCCCGGAAGCAGGACTGCTGCCACGGCTCAACGTCAACATAGCCCGCCAGTACCTGGCCCAACTCGAAGCGCTACGCGCTGAAGCCGGCCTGTCCGATCCGATCCGGCTCGAACACCTGCTGGCACTCCCCGATCTCTTCGAGCGAGCGGAAGTATCCGAAGAAGACGAGCGCATTCGCCAGGTGCTCATGGACGCGCTCACGCAGGCCATTAAGGCCCTGCAGGCCACCCGTCGCCAGGAAGGCATGCTATTACAGGCCGACCTGGAAGCCCGCCTGGAGGCTATCGCTCGCCGCGTCGACGCCATCGAAGCCCGCGCGCCCGAACGTCTCGTCGAAGCCCGCGAAAAACTGCACAACCGCGTGCAGGAACTGCTGCGAGACGATCAAATCGACCCGGATCGGCTCGAACTCGAAATTGTTTTGCTGGCCGATCGGCTTGACATCACCGAGGAATGCGTCCGACTCCGGGCCCACCTGCAACACTTCCGCGAAGCGCTACAGGCCGAGGAGCCCAGCGGCCGCCGCCTGAACTTCCTGACCCAGGAACTGCACCGCGAGGCCAACACGATCAGCGCCAAGGCCAACGACGCCACAATCGCCCTGCTGGCCGTCGAGATCAAAGAAGAAGTCGAAAAAATCCGTGAGCAGATTCAAAATATCGAGTAACCCATGCCGGAACCTCGGATCGTCATTCTGACTGCTCCCAGCGGTGCCGGCAAAACCACGCTGGCCCGTCGCCTTCAACAGGCATTTCCACAACTTCGCTTTTCCGTGTCGGCAACCACGCGTCCGCCTCGCCCCAGCGAGCGCCATGGCGTGGACTACTACTTTCTCGCTGAAGACGAATTCCGACAGCTCATCGAACAGGGCGAACTGATCGAGTACGAAGAGGTCTATCCCGGCCGCTTCTACGGGACACTTCGCCGGGAAATTGAACAGGCCAGCCGCGACCATCCCGTACTGCTCGACATCGACGTCAAGGGCGCGCTGCGCGTCAAAGAACGCTTCGGCGACGAGGCGTTCGCTATCTTTGTGCAGCCACCTTCGCTGGAGGCCCTGGCCGAGCGCCTGCGCAACCGAGGCACCGAAGACGACACAACCCTGCACCAACGCCTGGAACGCGCCCGCATGGAACTGGCGCTGGCCGATCGCTTTGACGCCGTGGTGGTCAACGACGATTTGGAGCGGGCCACAGCAGAAACCCTTCGTCTGGTACGCTCGTTTCTGGAGCGGCCCTGACTCCGATCCCTATGGCTTCGGAATCCCTCGCCTCGCTTGAAGGCCGCCATCTACTGCTGGGCGTCACCGGAAGCATTGCGGCCTACAAGAGCGCCGAGCTGGTTCGGTTGTTCAAAAAGGCCAGGGCCGAGGTGCAGGTCATCATGACGCCCGACGCTACGCGCTTCATCACGCCGCTGACGCTCGGTACCCTCTCCGAACGCGAGGTGCTTGTCGATCTCTTCCCAGAAAACGAATCCGGCTCCTGGACGAAGCACGTCCATCTCGGACGCTGGGCCGATTTGGCCGTCGTAGCGCCCGCCACAGCACAGACGCTAGCCCGTCTGGCACATGGCTTCTGCGACACGATGCTGGCCGCCACGCTCCTTTCAGCTCGCTGCCCGGTGTTGCTTTGCCCGGCCATGGACCACGACATGTATCACCATCCGGCCACGCAGCAAAACCTGGAGCAGTTGCGCCGGTATGGCTATGAGATTCTGCCACCCGAGTTCGGCGAACTGGCCAGCGGTCTGAAAGGCGACGGCCGCCTGCCCGATCCGGAACGCATCGTGGCCCACGTGGTCGACCTGCTCCAGCGTCAGCATTCCCTGGCCGGCAAACACGTGCTGGTGACGGCCGGCCCCACGCGGGAGATGATCGATCCGGTACGCTGCCTGACGAACCCCTCCACCGGCACCATGGGCTTTGCACTGGCTCATGCGGCCGCCCGGCGCGGTGCCCGCGTGACGCTGATCACCGGTCCCACGCTGCTCCCCACCCCGGCCGGCGTTACCCGCATCGACGTCACCTCGGCCCGTGAGATGTACGAGGCCGTGCTCCGGCATGCCGAAACGGCCGATTTCGTCTTCATGGCGGCCGCCGTGGCCGACTATGCGCCCGTCGAAACTGCGCCTTCCAAGCTCAAAAAAGAAGCGGACGAAGTGGTGCTCCGCCTGCGACGCACGCCTGACATTCTGGCCGAACTGGGCCGGCGGCGCCGTCCCGATCAGGTGCTCGTGGGCTTTGCCATGGAAACCGACAATGCGCTCGAAAACGCCCGCGAAAAGCTCCGCCGCAAAAACCTCGACTGGATCGCACTCAACCGTCTGAACGAACCGGGCGCCGGCTTCGGCACCGGAACCAACCGCCTGACGCTCCTGCACCGAAGCGGCCACCTGGAAGAACTGCCCCTCCTGCCCAAAGACGAAGCAGCCGAAGCGCTCATCGACCACGTGCTGCAGGAAATCCCTTCTGGCTGAAATCTTCTCTTGTGTAACACGGAAAAACCCCGTAGCTTTTCGGGGGTCTTCTTCATGTACTGCCCCGGGAGGGTCCATGCAGGAGCTGCTGCAGTCCGTCCGTGATGCCTTGCTACAGGAGTATGCGTTGCTGGGTCCGCTGGGCTTTTGGAAAACCCCGGCCGCCATGTCCACTTCGGAACACACTGCGAACAACCAGGCGCCGCCATCATCGCTGGCAGATGCCTATACCCGCATCGAAGCACTTATTCCGACAGATTCGCCACTTCGGGCCATGCGCTCCCTTGACGAAGTGGCTCGTTATGTGGCCGAGACGGTTCTGATCCCAATCGACGCCCGTCGTACGAACCCAGTCTTCGGCGTCGGCAACCCCCATGCGGACCTCATGGTGATCGGCGAGGCCCCCGGCGCCGAAGAAGATCACCAGGGCGAGCCGTTCGTGGGGCCGGCCGGCCAGTTGCTCAACAAAATGCTCAAATCCATCGGCTTCGAGCGGGATGCGGTCTACATCACGAACGTGCTGAAAAGCCGTCCGCCTCACAATCGAGACCCCCAACCGGATGAAGTTGCGGCGCACCTGCCCATTTTGTACAAACAGCTTGCGCTGATAAAGCCCCGAATTATCCTGTGTGTGGGGCGCATTGCTGGCAATGCGCTACTGGGGCGGAACAGTTCGCTGCGCACCCTTCGGGCCAAGGTGCACGATTTTCACGGACTACCGGTCGTTGTCACCTTCCACCCGGCCGCTCTGCTACGCAATCCCCAGTGGAAGCGACTGGCTTGGGAAGATCTCCAGCTACTGCGCGCCCACTACGATCGCCTGATGGGTGCAACAGCACGCTGAAACCTTCAGGAAAACCATGGCCGAATTTGAGGAGCGTCCGCGTTTGAGCATCGGCGAAGCGGAAATGCCACCGTACCCGCTGGAGAAGCTAACCGGCGAACGACGTCGCACACGTGCGCAGATTCACACGCTGCACCAGCAGGCCGGACGCGTGCCGCCCCAGGCCGTCGAGCTGGAGCAGGCCGTGCTTGGCGCCATGCTCATCGAGCCAGAGGCAATCCCCCGCGCGCTGGAGATTCTGACCCCCGAGGCCTTCTACGATGGTCGCCATCAGCGCATCTTTCGCGCCATTATCCGGCTGTTCGAGCAAAACCGAGGTGTCGATCTGCTGACGACTGCCGAGGAACTGCGTCGCACAGGCGAACTGGAGCAGGCCGGCGACACGATTTACCTGAGCGAGCTGACCACGCGCGTGGCCTCGGCGGCCAACGTCGAATACCACGCCCGGATCATCGCCGAGAAGGCGCTGCTGCGCCGCATGATCGAGGTGATGACGCTCCTGGTAGGCCGGGCCTACGATCCGGCTGCCGACGCGTTCGAGCTGCTCGACGAGGTAGAGGCTGAGATTTTCCGGCTCTCGGACGTGCACCTGCGCAAGGCCGCCCGTTCGATGAATGAGGTCGTCAAAGAAACGCTGGAGCGGCTGGAAGCCATTCACGGTCGACCAGGTGGCATCACGGGCGTGCCCAGCGGCTTCCACCAGCTTGATGCACTCACGGGCGGCTGGCAACGAGGCGATCTGATCATCATTGCGGCCCGGCCTTCCATGGGCAAAACAGCCTTTGCCCTGAGCTGCGCGCGTAATGCAGCCCTCGACCCGCATTACGGCACAGGCGTGGCCATCTTTTCCTTAGAAATGGGCGCCGAGCAGCTGGCCCAGCGCCTGCTGACCGCCGAAGCCCGCGTCGATGCCCAGGCTGCCCGCACGGGTCGCCTGCGCGATGAAGACTGGCGCCGCCTGGCCCGCGCAGCCGGACGCCTTTCAGATGCCCCGATCTTTATCGACGACACGCCCTCACTGGGCGTACTCGAACTCCGCGCCAAATGCCGCCGCCTGAAAGCCGAGCACGACATCGGGCTGGTAATCGTCGACTACCTGCAGCTCATGCAGGCTTCCCACATGCCGCGCAACGCCAACCGCGAGCAGGAAATCGCCCAGATTTCGCGCTCGCTCAAGGCGCTGGCCAAGGAGCTAAACGTGCCCGTCGTGGCGCTCTCCCAGCTCAGCCGCGCCGTCGAAACCCGCGGCGGCGACAAACGCCCTCAGCTCTCCGACCTGCGTGAAAGCGGCAGCATCGAGCAGGACGCCGATGTCGTGCTGTTCATCTACCGGCCCGAACGCTACGGCATCACGGTAGATGAGAACGGCAATCCCACCGAAGGCATCGCCGAAATCATTATCGGCAAGCAACGAAACGGCCCAACCGGCACCGTGCGCCTGGCCTTCATCAACCAGTACGCTCGCTTTGAAAACCTGATGATGTACCAACCGGAACCCAGAGCACCTCTGCCCGAGATGCCAGATGAGGCCATCCTGCCCTCCGGCCCCCCCGACGAAGCGCCTTTCTAAACGAAAAAAGCCCCGGTGCACGAAGCACCAAGGCTTTTTGAGGTGACGGGCGGATTCGAACCGCCGTACGGGGCTTTGCAGGCCCCTGCCTAGCCACTCGGCCACGTCACCATCTCTGCTTCGTCTTACGATGAAACGAACCTGCCGGATCCATCAAGCGCACGCTAACGAGGATTTCGCCGACGGGTTCCGGCCGCTCAGCGGACGGTTACCCAGTGCCGACGGACCACCAGATTCCCGGCCCGCACCTGTACCCAGTAGCGGCCAGGCGCCAGCTCCGGCGCAAACACCCACCGCCAGACACCGACCGGCTGCATGTCTGCCTGATACTCGAAGACCCGCTGGCCCAGCAGGTTGAATACCTCCACAACAACCGGTGCAGCCACAGGCAACACGACTTCCACATGCATCCGGCCGGCGCTCGGATTGGGATACACGGCCAGCGCCAGATCGTCTGTGGGCTCCATCGCTGTTGCATGCAGCACGTAGCTGCGCCAGTCTGGCAATTCGTCCCGCGTCAGCACACGCTCGCTGTGATAGGCGCGCCGCAGACGATCTGGATCGACGTCGCTCAGAAACGGATCGGTCCAGATCGAAAACCAGCTCCACCAGATGCCATAGTCGGTAATGACCTCTACGTCTGGCAACGTGCCCGTTTCGGTCAGCGCCACCAGTTTACGTTCGCCGAAAAGCGTCTGCAACTCGTTCCAATCGCCGCGCATGAGCGCGTCGGGATCGTTGGCGTACACATCCCGGCCCACGATATCCACGTAGGCATCACCCGGATACCATTCGGTCGCGCCTGGCTCGTGCGTGTACACCCAGATCAGATTATGCAGCCCGTGATGGTGCACCAGACGCTCGTAGAGCAAGCGCCAGAGCTGTTTGAAGGGCTCGGGACCTTTTGCGCCCCACCAGAACCAGCCGCCAGCGGCTTCATGCAACGGCCGCCAGAGCACGGGAATGTCAGCCTGCTGGAATTTCTGAAGCTGCGCGGCAATCGCGTCGATGTCTCGAAGCAGCAGCCGGTAGCGCTCCGAGCTCGTGTCGGCCAGCGCCGCGGCCACGTCGAACGTCGTACACCGAGTATAGAAGCCATACCACCAGTAGCAGTCCTGCGAAGGATTTTCGATGAGGTCGGTAGGTGCATTCCAGTGCCACATGAGCGAAACGATGCCGTTCTGACCCGCCCAGGCGATCCAGTCCTCCGGCGTCTGGTAGCGCACAACGCCGCGCGCTTCGCGCGAGGGCGAATAGTCGATCAGGTCGAACGATACCAGGGCGGGCTCTTTGCCGGTTACGTTACGAACGTAGTTGATCGCGTCGAAGTCGCGCTGGTAAGGGTTCTGTTGCTGTCCGGCCAGGATGTGCCGGCCGTACTCTGAAAGCAGAAAGGCAAAGAGCGCCCGCGCCGAGGCGGTCGCCTGCGCATCGCTGAGCTGCACCGGCGGCCGCACGGGTGGTTCGTACGAGACCGGCTCCAGCCGCACGTAGTCCACAGCTCCATTCATGAGCTGAAAGGCCAGCGTGTGCGCACCGGCGTCCAGCCAGATCTCGCCAATGGAGGCTTCAAAAAAGCCTCCACCTCGCTTGATCAGCGAGCCTGTCTGACGAAAGCCGTCCACCCGCAACGCATAAGAAGCAAAGCGCGCGGAGAAGGACACGCTGAAAAACACACGATAGACACCGCGTGGCGCCTCGAACGCAAAACGAACGCTGTCTTCGGCGGCGTCAAAGCCAGTAACGTAGCCCCATCCTGAATAGCTCGTTTGGGTCGAATCGATCGCAACCCCTAACAATTCACCATCTTCGGCTTCGAGCCAGATTTCTCCGGCCACGCCGGTAAAAATCAGCCAGAACAGCAGGAGCGACATGTTTTTTCTAATTGATTGATGAAATATAAGATCGGTGTGTCTTTATTGGGAAAGCGTCTAAAGTTTTTGCGTAAAGTCGTAGGCATCTGGTGCCGTTTTTCATATTTTTCTAAAAAATCCTGGCTGCCATGTGGCCCCTGTTGCTGTGGCTGATCCTGCTGCCGATGCCGGCTCAAACGCCCGCGCCAGTGGTTTACCGACTGGTGCTGGAGGATGAGCCGATCACGCCAGCGACTGTTCGGTTCATCCGGCGCGGATTGCGCGAGGCCACAGAAAACGAGGCGATCTGTCTGATCATCGAAATGGATACGCCGGGCGGACTTGTCGAGGCCACGCGTGACATCGTACAGCTTTTCCTGCGGAGTCCGATCCCGGTCGTCGTCTACGTGACGCCGCCGGGCGCACGGGCGGCATCGGCAGGCGTGTTCATCACACTAGCCGCGCACGTGGCGGCGATGGCCCCAGGCACTCATATCGGAGCGGCCCATCCCGTGCAGCTTGGAGGTAGCCCGACGGCACCGCCCGACACAGCGCGGGTCGATCCGATGTCCGAGAAAATCCTGAACGACGCGGTGGCCTGGGCACGAGCGCTGGCTCAGTACCGGGGACGCAACGCCGACTGGGCGGCACGGGCTGTTTCGGAAAGCCAGACGCTAACAGCCCGGGAGGCCGTGGCCCAGAACGTAGTCGATATGCTGGCGCCCTCGCTGGATTCGCTGCTGATGCTGCTGGACGGCCGAAACGTGGCGCTCAATGGCCATACCGTAACGCTGCAGACGGCCAAGGCCTCGGTGCATACCATCGAACGCTGGTGGGGCGAGCGCATTCTGGCGGCGCTCTCTAATCCAAACATCGCCTTTCTGCTGCTGATCCTGGGCTTTTATGGGCTGCTGTTCGAGCTCTACACACCTGGCTGGGGCATTCCGGGCACGCTGGGGGCCATCTTTTTGATGTTAGGCTTCTATGGGCTTTCTATCCTGCCGGTCAACTACGTGGGCTTGGCGCTGCTGGTGTTGGGCCTGGGCATGCTTGTGGCTGAGGCGTTCGTGCCCAGTTTTGGCCTGCTGACCGTGGGGGGTGTCGTGTGTCTGATTCTGGGCGGGTTGATGCTTGTGGAAAGCCCAATGGGCTTCCCAAGGGTCTCGGTCGCGCTGGTGGTTCCGGTAGCGCTGGCTACGGCGCTAATTGCGCTGTTTTTACTGGGCAATGCCCTGCGCATCCAGCGCCGGCCGGCCCGGATGGGCGATGAAACACTGATCGGCCAGCAGGCCATAGCACGCGAAGACTTCACCCCTGAGGGTGACCATTTCCAGGGCTACGTGTTCATTCACGGCGAATGGTGGCGGGCCTGCAGCACGGCTCCGGTACAGGCCGGTCAGCCCGTCCGCATCGAACGCCGGAAGGGACTCTGCCTTTGGGTTTCACCGATTGCATCAACCTGAAAACCAACCAGCCGGAGGTACGGCCATGCTTTCATCGACAGGCATCGTCATCGGATTACTCGTGCTGTATTTCATCAGCTGTATTCGCATTTTGTACGAGTATCAGCGCGGCGTCATCTTCCGGATGGGGCGTGCCCTCCCCGAGCCAAAGGGTCCGGGCATCGTGTTCGTGTTCTGGCCGATCGACCGCATGGTACGCGTCAGTCTGCGCACGTTCGTGCACGACGTGCCCGAGCAGGACGTGATCACGCGCGACAACGTGTCGGTGCGCGTAAATGCCGTGGTCTATTTCCGGGTGGTCGACCCCATGAAGGCAGTGCTGGAGGTAGAGGACTACCACTACGCGACCACCCAGCTTTCCCAGACTTCGCTCCGGAGCATTGTGGGACAGGTGGAACTGGACGAACTGCTGGCCGAGCGCGACAAGATCAACCGCCGGTTGCAGGAGGTCATCGATCAGCAGTCGGATCCCTGGGGCATCAAGGTAACGCTGGTAGAAGTCAAGCACGTGGATCTACCGGAACACATGAAGCGGGCCATGGCCAAGCAGGCCGAAAGCGAGCGGGAACGCCGGGCCAAGGTGATCCACGCCCAGGGCGAGCTGCAGGCGGCTGAGCAACTGGCTCAGGCGGCCGCCATGCTCGAGGCGCACCCACTGGCCATGCAGATGCGCTTTTTGCAGACGCTTGTAGAAGTCGGCTCCGAAAACAACACGACCATCGTCTTTCCGATTCCGCTGGATCTGGTGCGGCCGCTGATAGAACCAGGGCAACGACGGAAACAGAGCTGAACGCGAAAAAGCCTGGGTTAATGCCGGGCCAGTGCCCCGGGCAGGACTCGAACCTGCAACCGGCGGCTTAGAAGGCCGCTGCTCTGTCCGGTTGAGCTACCGGGGCTTAATGACCAGGTGGTCGGGGCGGCCGGATTTGAACCGGCGACCTTCTGCTCCCAAAGCAGACGCGCTAACCGGGCTGCGCTACGCCCCGAATCGCTTATAGAACATGGCAGCGCCCCGAGTGGATTCCCGGGGCGCTCCTGGAAACACTCCCCCCAACCGATCAACCGGCCTGAACCGCCTCGTTGACGGCCTCGAGCGGCACGATCCGCTCGCGAAACCGATACTGGCCGTTCGGCTTCTTCTCGGCCACCACAATCTTGGCCATCTTGACCTGCTGACGGTTCTTGACCCGGTCTGTCCGCTGGTTCTTGCTGACCTTGGCCATCGCTTATTTCACCTCCCGATGCAATGTGTGGCGACGAAGAACCGGATTGTACTTTCTTAACTCCAGCCGACCCGGTGTGTTGCGCCGGTTCTTGGTGGTTACGTAGCGCGAGGTGCCCGGCGCTTCTGTGCATTCCAGAATGACCTGCACCCGGGCTTCTTTCCCCTTTTTAGCCATCGCTCCCCCTCACGGTTTTAGATTTTGATGCCCTGGCGACGCGCCTCGTCCAGCACTGCCTTGAGCCCTTTCTTGTTGATCGTCTTCATGGTTTTGGCCGATACGCGGAGCGTGATCCAGCGCTTCTCCTCCGGAAGGTAGAACCGCTTCTTCTGCAGGTTGGGGAGAAAACGCCGCTTCGTCTTGTTGTTGGCATGCGAGACGTTATGCCCAGATACCGGTCCCTTTCCCGTCAGTTGATCTCTACGAGCCATAACAACGCGCTAATGAATTTACGAGGTTGGAAATTTAGCAAAAAGGCTCCTGGGGGCGCAATGCACTCCGTCGACGAAAGCCTTCCTTCTAAGCATAGGCTTCCGCAAAGGTTTCGCAAAAAAAACTTTCAGACGGTCGGATGCGCAGACCTCGCCGCTCCAGCAGGATCCCCTCGATGAGCCGCACTATCGGTCAGATGTCCAGGTGAACGGCCTGTGCCGGCTCGATAGCCGCAGCGCGGGCGGCCGGGTAGAGCGCTGCCAACACACAGAGCACCAGCGCTGTCACCGTAATGCCCAGCATGTCTAAGGGTTCGATGGCCACTGGATAGGCATGGATCAGAAAGGCTTCGGCGCCCGGTAATGGAACCAGCTGGAAGTGCTGCTGAAGCAGCGCCAAACCAACCCCAAGAAGCAGCCCCAGACCAGTCCCGGCCACGCCGATCAATAGACCCGCCAGCAGGAACACCTGACGCACCCGCTTCCGGGAAAGTCCCATCGCCTGGAGCACACCAATGTCCCTTCGTTTTTCGATGACCACCATGGTCAGGGCGCCCACGATGCTGAAGGCGGCCACCACCACGATCAGCGCCAGAATAAGCGAGGCACCCCACTTTTCCAGCCGCATCACGTCGTAGAGTCCCCGCTGTAGGTCATACCAGGTCTGCACGCGGTAGCGGGTTGTGTCGAGCTGCTGCTCCAGAAGTGCTTTGAGCGCGGTTGCCCGAGCGACGTCGTCCAATCGCAGCGCAATGCCGTCGACCCGATTGCCCATGCGGAATAGTCGCTGAGCCTCTTCGAGCGCCACGAACACGTGGCTTTCGTCATAGCCTGAAGCGAGCTGGTAGAGGCCGCGCACCTCGAAGCGGATCAGTGGGGGTGGTGCCAACGGTTGGGTGAGCAGCTGCTCAAGGGCAGGTGCCGAGAGCAACCCCACCTGACTGGCCGGGTCGGTCGAACTTGCCGGAAGCAGTCCCAGCCGTCGGGCCAGCGGCATGCCCACCAGGATACCCGGACGTCCTTCGCGCCGCTGCAGATCTACGCTCCCGAAAACCCGCGCCGCACCCATCGCCTCCAGCGCCTCAGACTCGACGCCCCGCACAACCACCACCTTGTTCACTTCACCCTCGCTTTCGTAAAGCAGCAGCGCCTTGCCTTCCACGTAGGCCGTTACTTCGGTCACGTGGGGCAACCGCCGAAGGTACTGTTCCAGCGAATCGTTCACCGCCATGCCACCCGGCGTAACGCTCACAATGCGTACGTGCGGATCGACCGATACCAGCAGATCGCGCACCACCCGATAGAATCCGTTCATCACAGAAAGCACCACAATGAGCGCAGCCACGCCCACTGCCACCCCCAGCACCGAAATGCCGGTGATGACGGCAATCAGCGTCACCTGATGGCGCGCGATCAGGTAGCGGCGGGCGAGCAACAAACGAATGTCCATAGGTTCAGCGCTCTGAAGTTGACACCAGCGGTTGGCCCAGACGAGGCACCGGGTCCGTAAACAGTGCCTCCGGCAACGCGTCCGGAAAGGCCAGGTTGTCCGTAAAAATGATTAGCGGTGCATAGCGAAACACCTTGCGCGTTGCCAGACGCACCGACCCGAAAGGAGTTTCCCATGTCTGGTACCCTTCCCAGTAGTAGCGGGCCGGCAACGCCTCGGGATTGTCGCGGGTCAAATAGACCAGCGCTGAAATCAGTCCCTCCTGACGATCCACATAGAGCCAGAAGCGCCGGGCCGGAAGCCAATCGGCCTGTTTCAGCTCCAAGCGCAGCACCTCGTGCATAGCTGTCGCCGAGTCGGCCTCGTAGAAGCGCTGCACCTCTGGCTCAAAAAGCCGCACAGGCAGCAGCAGCCAGAACGTGTCGTTGGCAAAACGGCGGTAGGCTTCCTCCAGCAGCCGGCGGTTGGCTGCCTCGGCCAGCGGCCGTCCATTGCGGTAGACCTGGCCACGCCGCGTGCGCACATTGAACAGCGCCACATAGAGCGAGTCGTCCTCGCGCACCCACTCCAGGCGGTAGCGACCGCTGGGCCGATGCCAGAGATGGTGCGCCAGCAGACGCCGAGAGCCGTCGTGCGCCACCGCATAGTCGAACCGAACATAAGGCAATACCTGCCAAACCTCCGGTCCCCCACAGGCCCGATAGACGCGCAGCGCCAGCGAATCGGCCCGCGTGTGCACGGGAAGCGTTACGGAAGCCGTTGCTTCCGACGTTTCCACCGAACGCGTGCGACAGCCTACCAGGAGCATCAGCAATACACCAGCGTAAAGCCGCATGTCTTCGGCAATTTGATTTTTCGGGGAAAAGTAACAACGCCGCGCCGCATACGCACCCCCTAAGCAGCTTTCGCTTTACCTTTTTAAAGTAAAACATTTTGATAAAATGTCTCATAGGCCATGCGCGTTCTGGCACTGCTACTTCTGCTGCCGATGATTTCGGCCGCGGCCCAGCCGCAGCAAGACAACTTCTATGACGATCGGATCGACGCGACAGCCGAAACTCCCCCAAAAGCAACCTCCCAGACCTACTCGCTTCCATTTATTCGCGTTGAGGGCAATCGCTTCGTGGACGAACAAGGGCGCACCGTCGTATTTCGTGGTGTGTCGATTGCCGACCCAGACCGACTGGAGCGACTCGGTCGCTGGAGCAAGCGCATCTTCGAAGTGCTCAAGAACGACTGGAATGCTAACATCGTGCGCATTCCGGTGCACCCCCAGGCCTGGCGTACGCGTGGTGAGGATGCCTACCTGAAACTGCTGGATCAGGCCGTCGAATGGGCCAACGAACTCGGACTCTATCTGATCATCGACTGGCACTCGATTGGTAACCTTCGCACCGAGCTGTTCCAGCACCCCATGTACAACACAACGAAGACGGAAACCTTCCGCTTCTGGAAAACGATTGCCGAACACTTCCGTGACAACCCGATCGTGGCTTTCTATGAAGTGTTCAACGAACCGACCCACTACAACGGCACACTCGGCCGTATGTCGTGGGAAGAGTACAAACAAATCGTCGAGGATATCATCTACATCATCTATGCGCATGACCGCACGGTCATCCCGCTGGTGGGCGGTTTCGACTGGGCCTACGACCTGACCTACGTGCGTGAAAGCCCGATCGCCTTTCCGGGTATTGCTTACACAGCGCATCCATACCCGCAGAAACGCCAACCCCCCTGGGAAGAAAAATGGGAGCATGACTGGGGCTTCGTGGCAGACACCTATCCGGTCTTTGTGACCGAACTGGGCTTCATGCGTGCGGACGAGCCCGGCGCGCACGTGCCGGTGATTGGCGACGAAACCTACGGCGAAGCCATTATCAACTATATGGAAAAAAAGGGGATTTCTTGGACGGCTTGGGTATTCGATCCGGTCTGGTCCCCTCCGCTTATTAAAAACTGGGATTTCGAACCCACCACGCAGGGCCGCTTTTTCCGGGAGAAAATGCGCCAGCTCAACCCGCGAAACTAACAGATCGCTGAAACATATCCCTTGCAGACCTTTATCTGCGCCCAGGTAGTGCGCCCGCTAAGCACAACAATTACCCTGGATGGAAACCATGCGTGTTGTCTGGATGTGCGGGCTATTGCTGCTGTTTTCGGGTTGGACGGCCCGGGCGCAGCTTCCGGCCGACACCGGCCGCACGGACCCCTACGGCACAGGCGCTGGCTTTCAGATCCTGCTTACCAACAGCGGATTCGGACTGGGTGGTTACTACCACCGGTCTGTGGGGCACGACCTGCGGTTGCTCTTCGACTTCAGCCTTGGCTCGGGCAAGGACGAACGGGAGCAGAAATTCTACAACGCACTCACAGGCGCCAGCTACATCCAGAACAAAGCCAACTACCTGTTGCTTGTCCCGATCCAGCTTGGCCTGCAACAGCGGCTCTGGCGCGAGCATATCGCCGACAACTTCCGCCCCTACCTGCAGGTCTCAGCAGGGCCGACGTTGGGCTGGGTTTACCCATACTTTCGGGACCGCAATGGCAACCGCCGCTACGATCCAGAAATCGGCGAACGCATCTACGACGTGTTTCAGGGGTTTCCGAAGGGACACCTCCGGGCGGGCATCGGCGGCATGATTGTGCTGGGCGCCTACTTCGGTCAGAGCCTGCGCACGACGCAGGGGCTCCGCTTCGGCTACGCGCTTCACTACTTCCCACACCCCATTCAGCTCCTGGAAGGCGACGCACCGCCTCGGCGGTTTTTCGGCACACCAGTGATTAGCCTGACATTCGGCCGCCTCTACGGCATCAGACGTTGAAGCGGAACAGGATCACGTCGCCGTCCTGCACGATATAGTCACGCCCTTCCGAGCGCATGGCACCAGCCTCGCGGGCAGCCGCTTCTGAGCCATAGCGGATGTAGTCTTCGTAGGAGATCGTCTCGGCCCGGATGAAACCGCGTTCGAAGTCGCTGTGAATGATGCCGGCGGCCTGCTGGGCTCGGGTGCCCCGACGGATTGTCCAGGCACGCGCCTCTTTGGGTCCCACCGTAAAGAACGTAATCAATCCCAGCAGCTCGTAGGCAGCCCGCACCAGCCGTTCCAGTCCGGGACGCTCCAGCCCCAGCGCTTTCAGAAATGCCCGACGCTCCTCCTCGTCCAATTCGGCCAGCTGGGCCTCCAGCTCCGCACAGATCACCACAACCTGTGCTCCTTCCTTCTCGGCGATTTCCCGGACCGTGGCCACGTGCGGATTGCCTTCGCCTTCGGGCAAATCCGACTCGCCCACGTTGGCCACATACAGCACTGGCTTCGCGGTGAGCAGAAAGAGCGAGCGCAGCCAGGGTGCTTCCAGATCGCTTACCGTGAACAAACGCGCTGGCGCGCCGCTGCTCAGGTGGTCGCGCAGGCGCTCATAGACGGCCAGCTCCTCGCGCAACTTCTTGTCGCCGCTTTTGGCGGCGCGGGCCGTCCGTTCGATCCGGCGCTCGACGGTCTCCAAATCCTTCAGCAGCAGCTCGGTCTGGATGATCTCAATGTCGCGCGCCGGATCAACCGAGCCGCTCACGTGCACGATGTTCGGATCCTCGAAGCACCGCACCACGTGCAGGATGGCGTCCACTTCGCGGATGTGCGCCAGGAACTGGTTGCCCAGCCCTTCGCCCTTCGACGCGCCGGCCACCAGGCCTGCAATGTCCACGAATTCGATGGTGGTGGGCGTCACCCTGGCCGAACCTGCCAGTTCGGCCAGTCGTTCCAACCGCTCGTCCGGCACCGGCACCACGCCTACGTTGGGCTCAATAGTGCAGAATGGATAGTTGGCCGATTCGGCGCCGGCCTGACTGAGCGCATTAAACAGCGTCGATTTTCCGACGTTCGGTAACCCGACAATTCCACAGCGCAGCGGCATTGTATCCTTTTCGTTTCAGGGATGGTACAACTTTCGCGGGAGCTTTCCGGTAAAAGCCAGCCGGCCCAAATCAGACAACGCCGGAATTGTTCCGCAACCTCTCGCGGTAGATATGCACACGTCACGCGCAACGTTGATCGCGCTGCTGCTGGCCTTTTCCTGCTCAGCGGCGGCACAGCCTGTTTCGCCCGATCGCGAGCGCGTGCTCCAGGCTGGGCTGGCCGCCGCGCCCGGCCTGGGCGTGCAGCTCGGCTACATCTCACCCCGAAGCATCTACACGCTGGAGGGCATCTTTTACCTGGACACTGCCCCGTCCTTTGCCGGGGGTGAAGGCAACACGCAGCTCTCGCTAGCCTTCGGTTCGGCCTTCCGAATTACCGGCCTAGTCCGAACGATAGGCAACGCACCAATCCTCTACGACCTCGACGTGGGGTTGCGGCTGGGACCGGGATTGCTCTTCACGCAGGGTGAAACGCGCGCCCAGAAAAACCAGCAGTTCGGCCTCTTTCTGGAGCCCTTTTCCCGGTTCGTGTCGGCCTTCGGCAGCCGTCGGTTTTTCTTCGGTGAAGTCGGCCTGCACCGGCCCTTCTTCCGGCTCGGACTCTGGTTTGCTTTCTGATCACCTTAGATCAGATCCTGGCGAGGGATCGAGATGAAAGTGCGTTCCGGGAGCCGGACGGCCGTCAGGCGGCCCAGTCCTGGATGTGGATAGACGCAGCCGGTGTCGATGGCGATGAGTTTGTCCCGGTTGATGGGCTCAGGCACGGGCGTGTGGCCGCACACAACGGGCTTTTCCCAGGCGAAGCAGGGAGCGTTTAGATGCCCCCGCTCCCAGAGGAACAGGTCGGTATGGGCAAAGCGGCGCAGATTTTCGGCAAGGGTTAGATCGGCTTTCAGACCACCATGAACGAAGAAGAAATCCGGCGTGTCGTAATAGAGCAGCGTCTCACGAAGGAACGCTTCGTGTTCCTCAGGAATGTGGATGCCATCATTCCGGTAGCTATTGAGCGTGGTCAGTCCGCCGTTGATAAACCAGAGATCGGCCTCGCCTCGGTCCAGGTAATTGAGCATCAGGGCTTCGTGGTTGCCCCGCAGGAAAACGCAGGGGATCTCCTCTCGCAGCCGAAGCAATTGTTCGATAACACCCCGAGCATCGGGACCACGGTCGATGTAATCCCCGATAAAGACGAGCAGATCATCGCGCGTGGGCGCCAGGCGTTCGAGGAGCACGTCCAGCGTGCGGGCACAGCCGTGAATGTCGCCGATAGCTATCAGCGCCATGTTGGCCTACGACTTCGATGATTGCTGTTCGGCCAGGCGTTGCAACAGCGTCTCCATGCCGATCAACCCACGCCCCGACTTCTTCAAGCGCCCCTGACGCTGCAGATCCAGCACCACGGCATCGAGCACACCATTGACGAACTGACCACTTTTCTCTGTGCTGTACTTCTTGGCTAGATCGATGGCTTCGTTGATGGAAACCTTTGGAGGAATATCTTCAAACGCGAGCAATTCGCAAATGGCCATCCGCAGCAGCAGCCGGTCAATCAATGCAATACGCGTCAGGTCCCAGTTTTTCACATGATCGGCTATCAGACGATCGGATTCCTCACTACAGTTGATTGTCCGGAGAAAAAGCTGGGTGGCAAACCGGAGTGCCTCCCGGTCGTCCTTCAACGCAGGCCGCAGCACCGTGTCGATTACATGCTCGGCCGTGTCGTGCCCCACTTCGTAGGCATATAGCGCCTGCAGTACCCGTTCCCGAACTTCCCTTCGGCTGTGCATCTTCCCGCGTGTCAAAGGACTTCTTCTGCATCAAGCGCTGGTCCAATTCGCAAAGCGCCGGAAGGTTCTGCACCGAAGCGGGATTCACCCAGGATTGGCAGTTTCAAGTCGGGCGTTTCGGTGTCTTTCCAGTCAAGAAGCCGCTCGGTCTCATGCCGTCGATTCGCACCGCACCGCTTTGCTGGGTGGCGCTTAGTCTGGTGCTTGGTATGCTACTGGCCGATTTCTGGCCAATGCCGGCTGGCTGGTGGTTGCTCGGGGCCGGTAGTACAGGGGCACTGGCGCTGGCTGCTCTACTTGTGGATCAAAAAAACCAACGTTTTACGTCACTGTGGCTGATCCCACTGCTATTGAGTGTGCTGCTTACAGGTGCGGCCCGATACCAGATTCAGGTGGCACCGACGCCACCTTTTCCACTCGACACAGCAGCAGTCGTGCTGGCCCAGGTGCAAGCGCCTCCCGAAGCGACTGAATACGGCCAGCGCTTTCCGGCACGGACGCACCTGCTGCTAATCGCTGGCGACACACTGACCGCCCACGTTCTGCTCGATGTGCGTCTGGTAGGCGACAGCCTCCCTACGCTCGCGTGTAGTCAGCGCGTGTTGCTGGGTGGGCGTCTGGAGCCACTCCGCGCACCTCGCAATCCTGGACTGCCAGACCGGACTGCCCAGTGGCGGCGACAGGGCGTGGTTGCGCGCCTGGTGGTGGACGATGGCCAGCTCGTTCAGGTGCTCGATGCCCACCGCTGCTTCAAAGACCGACTGGCTTTGCTTCGGGATTCGATTGCAGCCATGCTACAGCGATATGTATCCCAACCCGAAGCCCGGCACGTCGTGCAGGCGTTGCTACTGGGCGACCGATCAGGACTCTCGATTGAGGTGCGCGATCAGCTTGGCCGTGCTGGTCTGGCCCATCTCCTGGCTATTTCAGGACTGCACGTGATGCTGGTAGGGCTAGTGCTCTACGGCCTGCTCCGTCCGCTGCTGCTGCGTCTGGGGCTGAGCTGGTGGGTGATGGAGTGGACGCGTACCGCGCTGACGCTACTCGTACTGAGCGGCTACGTGCTGCTGGCAGGCGCTCCGGCTTCGGCCGTCCGCGCTCTGGTGATGACCGCGCTGTTTCTGGGAGCGACGCTGTATCAGACACCTCCGCATCCGCTGAATGCACTGGGCGCCGCGGCCCTCGTGCTTCTGCTGGTAGATCCCACCCAACTCTTTGAACCAGGCTTCCAGCTTTCGTTTGCTGCCGTGGTTGGATTGCTGCTGGGCTGGATGCCTCTGCAGCAACGCCTTCCAGCTGCCGCGACCCGCCATCCCATGCTGCGCCATCTAACCGGCACGCTGCTGGTAACACTAACGGCCACGCTGGCCACGGCGCCTTTTATGCTCTACCACTTTGGCTACGTATCGCTCGCCGGAATGCCGCTGAATCTTCCGGGCATTCCGTTGGCCGCAGGTGCGCTGGCGGCCGGCCTGCTTACTGGGCTGAGTGTGCTGTTTAGCCCAATGCTGGCTGGGCTTTTCGGTCAAGCTGCCACACTGTGTGCCCACCTATTGCTACAGCTCGGTGAGCAGGGCTTCCGTTTGTTTCGCTCCCTGGTGCTGCATGTGCCCGAACCTCCCTGGTGGATGCTGATGGCACCGCCGGTGCTGCTGGGACTATGGAGCAAATCACCGGGCATTCGTCGCCGGTCCGTACTGGCTTTGCTCAGCCTGCTGGGTCTCGGTCTCTGGTTGACGCCACCCGCTCCTCCTCATCTGGACGTGCTGTTCTTCGACGTAGGCCATGGCGATGCCGTACTGATTCGCTCGCCCGGTGGCCGACACCTGTTGATCGATACTGGCGGTCGCCATGCCGGATGCGTGGCTGCCGAATGGAGTGTGCTGCCTTTTCTACGGCGCTACGGTATCGACCAGCTCGATGCCATCCTGATTACCCATCCCGATGCGGATCATGCTGGTGGGCTTCCGCTACTACTCCGCCGAATTGAAGTCGGCTCCGTATTCGACAGCGACACGACCGACTCCTCGGCACTCTCACGGGAAATCGCTCACCTGATCGATAGCCTTCGGCTTCCGCGCCGGCTGCTTCAGGCTGGCGATACCATTCGCTTGGACCCCGCCCTGGTGCTCCAGGTACTGGCGCCTACCCCAAATGCCGACCATCTGCCGGACAACGAACGCTCCGTGGTGCTCCGAATGGTTTTTGGCCGAACACGCTGGCTATTTCTGGGCGATGCGGAACGCGAACTGGAACGTCAGCTCGTGCAGGCCTATGGCGATCTGCTGGAAAGCGACGTGGTCAAAGTGGCCCATCATGGCTCCCGCACCAGCTCCACACCTGAACTGGTGCAACAGGTAATCCCAGAACATACACGCCCCGCCTGGGCCGTAATCAGTAGCGGCTGGCGGGGCGTTAGCGATTCGGTTCTGGTCCGTTGGAAGCGCCAGGGTGCCCGGTTGTGGATCACGGCCGATTCGGGCGCGCTCTGGCTTCGCAGCGACGGTCAGCGGATCTGGCCGGTCGCCTGGCGCGTGGCTCAATGATACAGGAACAGCGGCAGCGTGGTCTTCTCGATCAGGGCCGAGGTCGAAGAACCAAACAGCAGCTTTTTTAGGCCGGTAGTTGCGTAAGCACCGGCGACGATCAGGTCAGCCTGGATTTCCTGCGCAAACGCCACAATTGCCTCTTCCGGACGATCACCCTTCCGAGCCGTCGTGGTTACCTTGAATCCATGCTCCTGCAGGTATTCCTGCACGAGCGAGAGTATCAGTCGGGTTTCAGCCTCTTCGCCATCATAGACGGTCAGTACTTCCACGTTAACCTCAGTGCCGAAGGGCCTTAACTGAGCAAAACGTTGCATCGTACGGGCAGCCGTATCGCTACCGTCATAGGCAATCAGTACCCGTCGGATGGGTCGGTGCTCAGCGCTTACGATGAAGGAAGGTCCGACGCTTTCCCGGACCACCCGCACCAGCGTCTTGGTTTTCTGCTCTGGATGGCTGTAAAAGAAATGCGGTTCCTTTCCCACAACGAGCAGGTCGTGCACTTTCATATCCTCCAGGATGCGCTGGAAAGGCACGCCTTCAGCGACCGTATTGCGGTGTCGGATCCCTTCCTTTTCAGCTACATCGTCGAATTCTTCGATGAGCCGGCGAGCTACGGCTCGGGCTTCTTCCGTCATCTGTTCGCGCAGCTTTTCGGCATAGTACATGCTGCCTATTCCGCCTCCGCGGGCACTGGCCTCAATGTGACCGGTGTCCACGACAGCCAGACCGGTAACGCTGGCATCGTGCTGACGGGCGAGCTCGGCGGCATACCGGACGGCAACACCAGTGTCCGTGTCTGGATCAAGGGCTACGAGAATACGCCGAATCATGGAGTCTGAGCAGCTTGGGTTCCGGTTGTGAGGCTAAAGGTACGAGTTTTCCTGGCTCCAGACAAACAGCCGAAGCCGCCGACGCATCATTCATCCACAATGGACTGGTTAAAAAAGTGTCATCGTACTGCTTTGTAGAAGCCTGTGGAAATGTGGATTTCGAGGTTATCCACAGTGGGAAAAATCCCTGTGGATAAAAAGCCAGGGTATTCCACGAAGTTATGCACAGCGACCGGATAGCCAGATGGTCACTTTTTGGGGAAAACAGGCCGATCGGATTTTCGCTATCCACGTTTCCACAACGATCCATAGATAGCAGGTAGAATTCAGCGTCTTGTTATCCACCGTTGTCCACATTGTGGAAGCGTGGGGAAAACCTGGGGAGAACAGGGGTGGTTATCCACGGCTGTCCACACGGTAGAATTTATCCCCGAATTATCCCCCGGGTTATCCCCGGCAATCCACAGGTAATCCACAGGGTGGATAAAAACTCACGATTTGCCGAGTAGGCGGTACATTTCGCGTTTGTAGGCTTCGACGCCGGGTTGGTCGAAGGGGTTAACCTTGAGCAGATAACCGCTGATGGCTACTGCGTGCATGAAGAAGTAGAGGCAGGCGCCGAGGGGTCCGGGTGCCAGGCGTTCGAGCCATACGGTTGAGACGGGTACGCCACCGTCGGCGTGAGCTTTTCGTGTGCCTTCATAGGCTTTGCGGTTGACTTCCTGCACCGTGCGTCCGGTCAGGTAGGTCAGACCGTCAAGGTTGTCGCCGGTATCTGGGATGATCAGCGGTTCGGGCTCGCGTTCCACCATGAGGAATGTTTCGATCAGGTGCCGCCGGCCTTCCTGAACGTACTGGCCCAGCGAGTGCAGGTCGGTGGTGTACTGGATGGCATCGGGGTAGAGCCCTTTGCCTGCTTTGCCTTCGCTTTCGCCAAAGAGCTGTTGCCACCAGGCGCCGATGCCGCTCAGGCGCGACTCGAAGACAGCCAGCAGTTCGATAGTATAGCCGCGTTCATGAAAGAGATAGCGCAGTGCGGCATAATCGAGCGCCGGGTTGTTGGAGGCTTCGCGCAGGCGCTCGCACATCTCGACGGCGCCGTAGAACAGCGAGCGGATGTCGATACCGGCCACCGCGATGGGAAGCAGTCCGACAGGTGTCAACACAGAGAAACGGCCACCCACGCCGGGCGGGATGGCATAGCGTCGGTAGCCAAAAGTTTCGGCTATGTCGTGTAGGTGGCCATGGGCTGGATCGGTGGTGACAATGATGCGGCGGGCACTGTCCGGAAAGTGGGTTTCCAGCCAGGGGCGGAGCACGCGAAAGGCCAGCATGGTTTCCAGCGTGGTGCCGCTTTTGGAGATGACGTTAACATACACCGACTTGCCTTCCAGATAGGCCAGCAGTTCTTTCAGGTAGTGGCCGCTCAGATGATGGCCGGCAAACAGCACCTCCGGGGCAAGTGGACGGCCGGTTTCGGTATCAATAGGTGACCGAAACTGGGGGGCAAGCGCCTCGATGACGGCCCGGGCACCCAGATAGGACCCTCCGATGCCCAGACACAGGAAGACATCGGCCTGCTCGCGGATCTCGGCGGCCGTGGTGTCGATGTCTTCCAGCAGGGCATCATCCGGTCTCAGCAACAGATCGCGCCAGCCGAGCATTTCATGGCCAGGGCCGGTGCGTTCCAGCAGCATGCGATGGGCAGCTTCTGCCCGTGGGCGGACGGCCTCCAGATCGTGCGCTTCGAGAAAAGGTAGGGCGGTAGAGAGATCGTAACGGATCATAGCAGCGTAAACACTGGCTGTGGGTTGTACCTTTTCTTTGGAAAGATCGGCTTTTTTGATAACATGCATCGAAAATCATGCGCGAATTTATTTCGGTTGAGGAAGCCCGGCGCATCATCTTGGAGCAGGTTACGCTGCTGCCGGTCGAGCAGGTGCCGCTGGCAGCAGCGCTGGGGAGGCGACTGGCTGAAGCTGTTGTCAGCCGCGACGATATTCCGCCGTTTCCGAATGCGGCCATGGACGGCTATGCCGTGCGGTTGGCCGATGTAGCGCAGGTACCTGTAACGCTCCGGGTTGTAGCTGACATAGGGGCTGGACAATTACCCCCTGAGTCGGTTCCGCCGGGCGCCTGTATTCGAATCATGACGGGAGCGCCAGTGCCGGCATGGGCCGAGGCGGTCGTACCTGTCGAGTGGACCGAGGCTGGGACGGATGGCACCGTGCGTATCCTGCAGGCACCGGCTTCTGGTGAAAACATCCGTCCGGCCGGACAGGACGTGCGGGCTGGCGAGCGGTTTTTCGAGGTGGGTCAGCGCATCACGCCGCCGGCGGTGGCCATGCTGGCTACGTTGGGCGTCGCTGAGGTGCCCGTATTTCGGCAGCCCCGGGTGGCGATCGTCGCTACCGGCGACGAACTCATCGATGCAAGCCAGCCGCTTACACCAGGGCACATACGGGATTCGGCCGGACCCGGTCTGGCCGCGCAGGCCCGGTGGCTGGGGGCCGAGGTGGTGGGATCCCAGCGGGTGCCCGACGATCGCATCGCACTGGAGCAGGCTGTCGAACGGGCACTCGAAGCCGACGTGCTCGTGTTTTCCGGCGGTGTCTCAGTAGGGCTGTACGATCTGGTCCGGCAGGTGCTCAACAGCCGTGGCACGCAATGGCTCTTCTGGAAGATCCGTCAACGACCTGGTAAGCCAATGGCCTTTGGGCTGCTGGAAGGCAAGCCGGTCTTTGGCTTACCGGGCAATCCGGTTTCATCGGCACTCTGCTTCGACCAGTACGTAGCGCCGGCACTTCGCCGCATGCAGGGACAGCAAGCGGTGTTGCGTCCGCGATTCCCGGCTGTGCTGGAGGCGCCCACGCCGAAAAAGGCTGGGCTGCACTTTTTCACGCGCGGGGTGGCCCGCCCGGGAAGCGACGGCCGCCTCCTGGTACGTGACACCGGTCCGCAGGGCTCCAATCTATATCATTCGATGGTGCGGGCCAACTGTTTGATTCACCTTCCAGAAACCCTGGAAGAAGCACCCGCTGGCCTTGAAGTCCAGCTCGAATGGCTCCCTTGGACAATGGATTGCTAAGCTTTCCTAATCATCAAAGGTGGCCATGCGCACAAGCTTGTCCAGCATTTCCTGGTATGAAAGGTGTTCAAAAAGCGCCACAACACACGCTTGTGTAAGGTCATGGACCATCGCGAGCGTCTTCCTTCGACAAGGGTCACCATCGCTTGCTCCCTCCATCGGATGCGTCTCTGGCCGGAACTTGCACGCTATGGGCCCTTGTATGAAGACGACGCTCCATGCGTTACGGGAGAAATGAGATTTTCCTTTCGGCTGTAAAAGTGAAGGCTGCAGATTCGCTGCTTCTGCCGGACACCGCGCCCCAAGCGTTTGTGGCTTGTCTGTCGACAGCCGATCTCCCTGCGGAATTGCCTAAGGGGATTCGGCTCTGGGAAACACCGGAACAGGCTAAAGCAAGCGGTTTAGATGGACGGCTTTGGGTGGTTGAGGTGCCTCCGGGAGCAGCTTGCTTTGACGGAAAAAGCTGGCGTTTGCAGTGGCCCGTGCCGGCTTCAGCAATTTGCAATCGGAGGCCATATCGTCTTCCTATCACCGTGCCGGCTGCTGGTGGGGTGGTTGTGCGGAATTCAGAGACGCCCGAAGTGTTGCTTATCTACCGGCGAGGGCATTGGGATCTACCCAAAGGCAAATGCGATCCAGGCGAGTCGACGGAGGTCTGTGCCCGTCGGGAAGTGAGCGAGGAACTGGGCATATCCCCTGAGACCCTGTGTCTCCGAAAGCCGCTGGGGCGTACGATTCATGCCTACCCGCTTGGTGGGTACTATGCCGTCAAGCCCACTGTGTGGTTTTTGATGGAAACTATCGCCCCAACGTTTAGTCCCCAAGCAGCTGAGGAGATTCGGGAGGTGTGTTGGTTGCCCCTGGAAGAAGCACTGCGCCAGGTGCGCTATCCTACGCTGCAGGCCCTCCTGCATCGCGTGCAGAAGCTTGCCGGTTTAGGGTTGTTGTAACGGGAACGCAACGCGTCGATCCACGGCGAGCGTCCGCCGCTTCCGCGCCCGCTCAACATGCCTTTGTGAGCGCGCCCAGCAGCAGGGCCATCAATCCGGGCAGGTAGGCCGTTGTTTCCCACTCCCTCGTATCTTTATAAGCACGAGCCAAGGCTTCATGAGCGTCAACGCCCCCTCAGGCCCTTCGGGCCAGCTCCCCCTGGGAGGGGGAGCGGTTTGGATGGGCTGCGGTTGGTGGTGGGTGTAGGCGCTGGCGCTTATTGCTGCAGCGAAGCCTGTTGCTAAGGTACCTACGCACATTTCAGCACCGGTGCTTTCTCCCACCACACTTCCGCCTCCCTTTTAGGTAGGGGGCAGGGGGAGGGTCAACTGACTAGACATTAGCATCTTTTTCGCAAATGCAGAAACGATTCTGGCCTGTGAGGAAGGGGTGGCGACGCTGTTGCTTCTGGCGAACCTGGCGAGATTCACGCCAAGCGCAGTCGATCAGAGGCGCTGCTCCGGGAGTTGATCGACGATCGGGTCCGGCTGCCAACCGTTGACGGCCGAGACGCTCCGACCCTGACTCGAATGGATGACTTTCTGGAACTCCCGCAGCAGCTTATCCATTCCGGCATTCTGCCGCTGATACCAGCCTGCGAACGCTAACATGCCCGGTCCCTGGAATTGTCTGCATCGCGAGGTGCTGGCCGATTACAACGTGTTTCGCATCTGGCGCGAACAGGTGCAGCCGCCTCGCGCTCCCCGTCCTTATGATTTTTACCTGCTGGAAGCTACTGACTGGGTCAACGTGATTCCGGTCACACCGGACGGCAAGATGGTGTTCGTCCGGCAGTACCGCTATGGCACCCGGGAAGTCTCGCTGGAGATTCCGGGGGGCGCCGTGGATCCGGACGATCCGTCGCCGCTGGAAGCGGCCCGGCGCGAGTTGCGTGAAGAGACCGGCTATGAAGCCGAGCGCTTCGTCTATCTGGGCGCAGTAGCTCCCAACCCGGCTATTTTGACGAACCACTGCCACACGTTTCTGGCCGAAAACGTTCGTCCGGTCAGCTCCCAGCAACTTGACGATGCCGAGGAAATCGAAGTCGTGCTACTCGACCCGGCCGAAATTCCAGAGCGCATCCGTCGGGGCGAGATTAGCCATGCGTTGGTGGTGGCTGCTTTCTACCTGTACGAACACCGGAGCGACAGTCAGCCATAAACTTTCGCCAAAACCACACCATCCACTGCGGGAAGACATCTTTGCATCGGATAGTGTATGCGTGAGATGTTGCTCGAACCGTTTCGCAGGGTCTGGGCAGCCTTCGAGCGCCGGCTATTTCCGGCACCTTCAAGCGATTGCCTCTTCAATCTTTATCGAGATCGCCATCCCGAGCTGGATTTGCCCGAAGCGCCCGCCATCCGACGACGCAATCTATGGCGCTACTTGGCTGCATACACGGAACCCCCGTCCGTTTTGCTGCTGGCCGAAGCGCCGGGTCCCTGGGGTTGCCGGTTTTCCGGTGTGCCGCTTACCAGTGAGGCACAACTGCTGGATCCCGACTTTCCGATTTCAGGCGAGGTGTCTGGGCGGACCGAGCGCCCGCACCGCGAGTACAGCGCCCGCATCTATTGGCGCGTCCTGCGTCCGTACTTTCCGCGCTTTTTCACCTGGAGTGCCGTGCCGCTCCATCCGCATCGGCCCGGTATGCCCCTTTCAATCCGCACGCCTACGCAGCGCGAGGTGCGCGACTGGCTGCCGCTGGTGGCCGACCTGATCGAAGCGCTAAGGCCTGCGCAGGTGATCGCCATCGGACGCAAGGCCGAGTTTGCCCTGCAGTCGCTTGGGGTACCTTGCACCTACGTGCGTCATCCGTCGCAGGGCGGCGCCCGCCTGTTCGAAGCCGGCCTGCGGGCCCTGCTGGACGATCCGTGAAGTCTTCGCCGGATCGTGGCAATTTGTCGGGCCGGATTTGTAGTTTGTTTTTACAATCCTGAAAACGATCAAACCGGAATCTTCCCATGCAGAAGCATATTGTCCGCGTCTATTCTTCGAAAGAACACCTGCCGCGTGAGGAGCAACTGGCCTGGAAACTGGCCCGGGTGGCCACCGACGAGGCGCCCATCGACAAAGAGGCCGCCGAAATGGTGATCAACCGGATCATCGACAATGCGGCCGTGGCCGTGGCCGCGTTGAACCGGCGTCCAGTCGCCAATGCCCGCACGCAGGCGCTGGCCCATCCCAATCCCGAAGGCGCCACGCTCTTCGGTCTGCCTTCGACGCAGCGTTTCAGTTGCGAGTGGGCCGCCTGGGCCAACGGGGTGGCCGTGCGCGAGCTGGACTTTCACGACACGTTCCTGGCCGCCGACTACTCGCATCCGGCCGACAACATCCCGCCCATTCTGGCTGTAGCGCAACAGACCGGACGCAGTGGGGCCGATGTGCTGCGTGGCATCCTGGCGGCCTACGAGGTGCACATCAGCCTGGTGAAGTCCATCTGCCTGCACAAACACAAAAAAGACCACATCGCGCACCTGGCGCCGGCTGCTACCGTGGGCATTGGAGCGCTGCTTGGGCTCCCTACCGAAATCATCTACCAGGCAGTGCAGCAGGCCGTGCACGTGTCGTTCCAGACCCGTCAGTCGCGCAAAGGCGAGATCTCGAGCTGGAAGGCCTATGCGCCGGCCTTTGCAGGCAAGCAGGCCGTAGAAGCTATCGACCGCGCTATGCGCGGCGAGACGTCCCCTTCGCCGATTTACGAGGGCGAAGACAGCGTGATCGCCCGGATGCTCGACGGCCCTGATGCTGTCTATGAAGTATGGCTGCCCGAGCCGGGCGAGCCGCGCCGCCAGATTCTGGAATCCTACACGAAAGAGCACTCCGCCGAGTACCAGGCGCAGGCGCTGATCGATCTGGCCTTCCGCATGCGGGAAAAAATCGACGACTTCGAGAAGATCAAGGAAGTTGTGATCTACACGAGCCACCACACGCACTACGTGATTGGCTCTGGCTCGGGTGATCCGCAGAAGTACGATCCAAACGCCAGCCGCGAGACGCTTGACCACAGCATCATGTACATCTTCGCCGTAGCACTTCAGGACGGCACCTGGCACCACGAGCGCAGCTATGCATCCGAGCGAGCTCGCAGACCCGACACGGTGCGGCTCTGGCGAAAGATTCGGACCGTCGAAGATCCTGAGTGGACGGCCCGCTATCACCATCCGGACCCGTCGAAGAAAGCATTCGGCGGGCGCGTGGAGATCACTTTCGAAGACGGGAGCAAGCTGGTTGACGAGATCGACGTGGCCAACGCGCACCCAAACGGTGCGCGGCCGTTTCAACGCCCAGACTATATTCGCAAGTTCGACACGCTGACCGAAGCGATCATCGACCGCGCTGAGCGCGATCGCTTCCTGGGACTGGTTGAACGCCTGCCCGAGCTGACGCCCGAGGAGGTGTTGGAACTGAACGTCGTCGTGCCCCGCGACTGGCTCACCCACGCCGAACGCGACCGCCGAGGCATCTTCTGAGCATTGTCAGCGATGCAGCATACGCGCCAGCTGCCCAATAAATTGACTTTGGATGGAATCTATTGCGCCGGCTTTGGGTCTCAAAAGACTACCCGAATCTGCTTTCTGTAGCGCTATGGAACCGTGCGACGAACGCCGGCAGCTGGCTGAACAGGTGCGCCAGATTTGCCTGGAGACGATGCAGCGAGCTTATGAGGATGCCCGTATCCAGGGACTCTGCGCCGAAGGTGCTTTCGAGACGGCGGTTTCGGCTGTGGCCATGCTGGACTTGCAAGCCCTGATCGAGCGCCTGGAATGAGACGTTGCCTGCTGTGGCTGAGTCTGGTGTTGGGGGCCTGCTCGGCGCGGGCACAACTGGTGCCGCTATGGCCGATACCGGTGCCCGACACATCGGCGGATAACGCCTTCGGCGAAGCGGTGGCGCTGGGACCGGGCTGGGCGGTGGTGGGTGCCGGTGGCGTGTACGGGTGCGGACCGGCTTCTGGGGCAGTGTACGTGTACGAACACCAGGACAAGGCGTGGAGGCTGGCGGCTGTGCTACAACCGGACGACTGTGCGCCCGGACGTCACTTTGGACGTGCCGTGGCACTCGACGGCGAGCGAATCCTGGCTGTGGCGGCCGGGCAGCCCTACCGTACCGAAGTGGGCGATGCCGCCTATGTGTTCGAGCGCGACGCCAGTGGAAGCTGGTACCAGACAGCCCGACTGATGGCTCCGCCAGACGCCTCTACGGGCGCCTTCGGTGCGGCTGTGGCGCTCGACGGCCCACGAGCCGTCGTCAGCACCTGGGGTGATCCAGCCCGACAACGGCCGCGTGCCGTCTACGTGTTCGCGCAGCAGCCGGATGGCTTCTGGATGCTGGAGGCCACCCTGACCGATACGCTCGCACCCGACGGACCCTGGCCCGGCGGAGCCGTAGCGCTCGACGGCGACGTGGTGGCGCTGGCCGCTCCGTCGTATCGCTATGATCGGTCAAGCGCCGTGCTGCTGTTTATCCGCCAGGCCAACGGAAGCTGGCGGCGCGACACGACGCTTTCGGGCATCCGGGACTTCAACCCGGCGTTGGCGCTGATCGACGACGAACTGCTGGTGGGTGAGCGCCTGGGCGGGCGCCACAGCGGTGGACGCGTCCGCCACTACCGCCGCCAGGGTGAACGCTGGACGCTCGTGGCCACGCTCGACCCACCACAACCTTACCCGAACGGCGGCTTCGGTGCTGTGCTGGCCTTCGACGGCCGCCAAGCGCTTGTCTCGGGCTTCGACGAACAGCTCGGACTCGACTTCAACGTGGATCGGGTGGTGTACGCCTTTGGGCGCACGGCCGATCGCTGGTGCTTCTGGCGACGCATTGACCCCGGCGAAAAATCCTTTGGTGCCGCGCTGAGCCTTTACGGCGACCGTGCACTCATCGGCGTGCCGCGCGAAGGCGCCCCTGGCGCCGCCTATCTGATCCCGCTGGAAACTGCCCGGTGTGAACTGAAGGAACCGGCCGGAAAATAACCGTATCGTTCTAATCCAAAGACCTGTCCGGTGCACAATGTAGGACCCTAATTCAGGTGGCGTGGGTTTGCGTTTCGGGAGCAATAAGTTTGCGAGAGCAGCAATGGTGCTGTAGCGTTCAAGCCAAAACATGCTGCAGCCAGTGCTCCAGGTATTCGGTGGCGCCGGGAAGGAGGGGAAGGGCGCCGATGCCGTCTTCGGCAAGGGCGCGGGCCAGACGGCTCTCAGCAAAGCGGCCGGCTTCGCTGTCGCGGTACGGGTAAAGAGCTAGGGCCTGGATCACTGTGCCGTTACCTCGGCGGGTGAAATAGCTTGAAAGTGCGTCGCGGTAGCGATGCAAGTCGTTCAGCGCGTCCGTCGGTGGGCCGGGTACCCCGTAGCGATGCACGTAGGCCGGCGAGGCGTCAAGCCGGTACTTTGCGTCAAGTACATAGTGAACGGGCGGGGCATTAGGCCGAATGCGGGACAGCAGCAAGTCGGGTTGCTGAGGAACGAGCAAGACGCGGCCTCCCCAGCGGGGGTTGTACACGAGACGAAGGCGGCTTCCGTCCGGAAGCGGGAAGGTCAATCGGCGGCCGCGCACTGGGCGAAGTTGCATCCCGTCGTCCGAGAGCGTGAACAGCCGGTGGAGCGGAAGCGGAAGTGGCCGGCCGGTTCCCCGGTTCAGCAGCCGGACCAGCGTCAGGTAGCACCAGTACTCGTAAAGCGTGTGGATCTGTCCGACTTCGAACAAAAACAATCCGCTCAGCAACGACAGCTTCCGACGTAGCCATTGGAAGATCCGATAGGCCTGGCGGTAGCCTTCGGCGCGAAGCAAGCGCGGCGTAGGTGGAGGCGGCAGCAATGGAAGGGTGGCGGCAGGAAGTTGTTGCTGCAGCATCACCAGTTGGGTGGCCAGCTCCGGGAGGGCTTTTCGGCGCCTCCTTGCAGCTTCATCCGGGTGCCTCTGGCGTTCGGCCAGGTGTTGCATCTGCCGGAGCGTGTGGTCAAGTTGCCAGGCCAGCCATCGGTGTTCTGGTGTGTCGGTAGTTACAATGGTCCGGAGTGTCCGGTGCAGGCGGCGCGTGCGCACGCCCGCCAGACGTACCTCCGGTCCCTGGCCATTGCCGGTCTGCAGGGCCCGATGCAGTGCAGTGTCCGGGCGTTGCACTGCCTCCAAGGGCTGCCAGCAGCGCTGCATCCGCACATCGGTCAGCGGGCGGCGCGCGATGTGCCGGAAGGCGGCCTCCAATGCATCGAGCATGGCCGCCAGGTGGGCAATCCAGCTCGGAAGCCCGTCGGGTGGTCCGGCCTGCATCCGTCCGGGTTGCCGAACGCCGGACCCAAAGCGTAACGCCGGCGCAACGGTCCACATCTCCAGATCGGCCAGCATCGCCTCGTAGTCGGCCCGGTAGGCCAGGCGCGTGGGGAAGATTTCCAGCTCCAGCCGAAGGTGGGGGCGGTCATCATGCCATACAACGAAAGTCGTGCGTCCTGCGTAGGTGCCAAAGTGTAGCGATCCGTGCCAGAGGCGCCCCTCTTCGAGCGCATGCAGGTCGCGGAGCAACGCCGGATTGGCATGACAAAGCGCAACGGGACGGCCATCGCGGCTTTCCAGCAGCAGCCGATAGCGCGTCTGCTCCGTCAGTCCCGGTGCTTCGGTCGCGCAGTGTAGCGCCGGGGAAGCGTCTGTGTTGAGCGTATGGGCTTGAATCACCAGAGGAGGACTGGCAAAGTGACGGGCTGGTCCCTCCCAGGTGAGTCGCACGTAGTCCGTTTCGATGATAAAGTAACGCATGGGCTATTCCCAGAACGAAGCGAAGCCCTCCGTTTCAAGCCGCAGCCACATGTGCGCCAGGCGGGCAGCTGTCATGGGGAAGGCAGCTTCCGGCCAGCGATCCGGGTAGCCTGCGGCCGTCCAGGTGTCGAGCAGCGCGCGCAGCTCGTCGTCGCGTTGGGTCGGCGCGCCGGTGACAGCCCAGCCCAGCAGTGCGCGAAGCGCCCGACGCAGTGCGGGCGTGCTGCCTTGCAACCGAGGGAGCACTTTCATCCAGAGCGCCAGGTCCAGTGGATCGACCGGCTCCCCGCTCCGGGTTCGAAACGCTTCGGACGTTTCGGCGGCGTGCAGTACAAACAAGGCCACCTCGTCGCGGGTGCGGTAGGCTACCGGAAAGCCGGCGGGCTGTAGCCACCGGTTGAGCGTCTGGAGCGTCTCCAGCAGGCGATCCAGTTGCTTTCGCTCCGCATCCGAGGGGGTTGGTAACGTAGCTAGGCGCAGCGCGCGGGGCCACCAGGCCGTTACCGGCCACGGCTCGGGCTCGGGTGCCGTCGTGGAAGCGGGTGCAGCTGTCAGGTCGATTTCCGTCAGCTCCAGTGTGAAGGCCCGGTCGATCACTTTGCGACTGAAGCCATGGGTGGTTTCGTCCACGTTCACCGTGCCAACCAGGGCGAAATTGGCCGTCCAGGACACACGCGCCCAGCCTTGATCGGCCGGAGCAAGAGCCAGTTGCAGGAGCGGTTCAGTGGTCCAGCCGCCTTCGGGAAGCGGCCGACGGTCTTCGATGCGGCTAAGCGCTTCGGCCAGGTACTGCTCCGGCCGTGCCAGGTTCATTTCGTCCAGCACGCCCACGAAGAACCGTTCGGGTTGCTGCTGCGCCTCGCGCATAAGACGAAGCAGCACGCCAGGTCGGAAGCGGCCTTGCAGGTCGACGTAACCCAGCAGTTCGGCGCTGTCGGCCCAGTCAGGGCGGACCGGGACGAGTTGGGCTTTGCTGCTGGTAGCCGAGGCCACAAGCAGTGGAAGCTTGGATTTGCCTGTGCCCGTAGGCCCCGCCAGGATGACCAGGGGTTTGGTGCGAAGCGCTGTCACGTAGGCTGCTACAATCCAGGGCGCATAGACAAATCCCTGGTTATCCAGGTAACGCAGGAGCGTTTCGAGTGCGGCGACCCGGTCGAACGCCCCCGTGCGATAGCGGACGCGTTGCTCACGCACGATCGAGGTCGGTCGCTCAGTCTGCAACCGGCGCAGTTCTTCTAGGGCCGACATGGCCCGCTCCAGGTCGGCCGCCCGCGCCCGGATCAGAAACTCCAGCACCTTTTCGTCCACGCGCGGCAGCGGATGCAGCACCTGTTGCACAACCGAACGGAAATCCGGGTAGTTGTGTACAACCTCCAGCTTGTCGGCGAACGCCTCGAACGGAACCCAGGCTTCTTCGGAGAGCACCACCAGCGGCCGCACGCGCACGCGGTACGCATAGACCTCGCCCGGCACCAGCGGCGTGTGATCCTCGAAAGGTGGGCCCGTTACCTCGAACAGACCCACAAGCACCCTGGAGCCCGATAAGTAAGCAAAGATCCGATCGCCCGGTCGCAGGCGGTACAGCGCGGCCCGACCCACCCGGTGCACGGCAAAGGTGCCTGTCTGCAGGAAGATGGGGTAGTACTGGGGCGGAATGGCCCAAAGCCAGGCGCGGCCGTCGCAGACGTGGTATGTAGGGGAAGCTTCTGCCATCGCGCGCAATATACGTCTGCCGTTGGCCGAAAACGCAACTTCTGACAGCCCTTCCGGTTCTTGAAAAGGACGGGTCCAAAATGGAAGACACGAGAGGGAGCGGTGGAAAACCGGCAGTTCAAGCTAATCGCGCCGTTTGAACCGACCGGCGATCAGCCCCGTGCCATCGCGGAGCTGACTGAAGGCATCCTGCGCGGCGACAAATACCAGACCCTGCTGGGCGCGACCGGCACGGGAAAAACGTTCACCCTATCGAACGTTATTCAGAACGTGCAGCGGCCAACGCTGGTGATGAGCCCCAACAAGACACTGGCCGCCCAGCTCTACGGCGAGTTCAAGCAATTTTTCCCCAACAACGCCGTTGAGTTTTTCATCTCTTATTACGACTACTATCAGCCCGAGGCCTACATCCCCGCCACCGATACCTACATTGAAAAGGACCTGGCCATCAACGAGCGGATCGATCGGCTGCGCTTGCGGGCTACCAGCGCGCTCGTCTCAGGTCGACGCGATGTGATCGTGGTCGCATCGGTCTCTTGCATCTACGGCATCGGCTCGCCAGATGAGTACCGCGAACAGATCGTGCCCCTACATGTTGGCCAGCAGATCGAGCGCAACGAACTGCTCCGGCAGCTGGTCAACATCTACTACACGCGCAACGATGTGGAATTCAAACCGGGCACGTTCCGTGTGCGTGGCGATGTGGTGGACATTTTTCCGGCCTATGCCGAAGAGAGTGCCTTTCGAATCGAGTTCTGGGGCGACGAGATCGACCGCATCGCCCGACTGGATCCCGCTACGGGCGAACTGGGAGCCGAAGAGGCGGCCATCACGATCTATCCGGCGAAGATTTTCGTCACACCGCGTGACCGGCTGGAGCGGGCCATTGCCTCGATTGAAGAAGAATTGCGCTGGCGGCTGGCCGTCCTGCGGGCTGAGGGCAAACTGCTCGAAGCGCAGCGTCTGGAGCAGCGCACGCGCTTCGACATCGAAATGCTGCGCGAAGTCGGCTACTGCTCGGGGATCGAAAACTACAGCCGGCACCTTTCGGGGCGGGCACCCGGCGAGCGCCCTTATTGCCTGTTTGATTACTTTCCAGACGACTACCTGCTCATCATCGACGAAAGCCACGTCACAATCCCTCAGGTGCGGGCCATGTACAATGGTGACCGCGCCCGTAAGCTGACGCTCGTCGAACACGGCTTCCGCCTGCCTTCGGCGCTCGACAACCGGCCGCTGACGTTTGAGGAGTTCGAGGCGCTGCATAATCAGGTGATCTTCGTGAGCGCCACGCCTGGCGAATATGAGCTGGAAAAGAGCGGCGGTGTCGTGGTTGAGCAGATCATCCGGCCCACCGGCATCCCTGATCCTGAAGTAGAGGTGCGACCTACCGAAGGCCAGATCGACGACCTGCTTGAAGAGATCCGCCAGGTGGTGGCACGTGGCGAGCGGGCGCTGGTAACCACGCTCACCAAACGCATGGCCGAAGACCTGGCTGAGTATCTGGATCGCTTTGGCGTGCGCGTCCGCTACCTGCACTCCGAGATCGACGCGCTCGAACGCGTGGACCTGCTGCGTGGCCTGCGGCTGGGCGATTTCGATGTGATTGTGGGCGTCAACCTGCTTCGCGAGGGGCTCGACTTGCCCGAAGTGTCGCTTGTGGCCATCCTCGACGCCGACAAGGAGGGCTTCCTACGCTCGGAGCGCTCGCTGATCCAGACGGCAGGGCGTGCGGCCCGCAACGTGAACGGCAAGATTCTGCTGTATGCCGACAAGATCACCGAGGCCATGCAACGCATGATCGACGAGACGAATCGCCGGCGTGCCATTCAGCTCGAATACAACCGCCAGCACGGCATTACACCGCGCACCGTGTACAAGTCGCGCGAGGAGATTCTGAAAAGCACCATTGTAGCTGAAGAGAAGTACCGGCCGCTGGTCGATTCGCCCCGCTACGAGGAGCCGCGCGTGCCGCTGATCGTGGCCGATCCGGTTTTGAAGGAGCTGACGCCTGAGCAGAAACAAGAGCTGATCGAACAGCTCCGACGCGAAATGTTCGAAGCCGCCGAGAACCTGGAGTTCGAGCGGGCGGCTGCGTTGCGCGACACAATCCTGGCGCTTGAACGCGAACTGGACGCACACGCGTCCAAGGCAAGGTAGGTATCACGCATTGTTCAGGTACTAAATAAGAAAATCCTGCGCGCCCGGAGGCCTTTGGTGACGGACGATTTGCAAACGCTCTGCCGGCGGTTGGTTAATTCGGACCGTGCAGCGCTGGAAGAGCTGTTTCGCCGCATGCGCGAGCCACTCCTGCGCTACGTCTGCGCGATTGTGGCGGAGGCCACGGTGGCGCATGACCTTGTGCAGGACGTGTTTCTGGATCTTTGGCTGCGGCGGACCACGCTCGACCCGAGGCACCCGCTGCGGCCCTATCTCTACCGCATGGCCCGCAACCGGGCACTCCGGCATCTGCGCGACGAGCGCCGCCGCGCCCGCAAACGCGCCGAGCAATTACCAAAGACGCTGCTGATCGAGCCGCTGTCGCCAGACGATCAGGTAGCGTCCCGTCAGCTCGAAGCGCTGCTGGCGCGCTGGCTCGACGAACTCCCCGAGCGTCAGCGGGAAGTGCTGGTGCTCAGCCGCTGGCACGGGTTGAGCCATCGCGAGATCGCCCGTGTCATAGGCATCTCGCCCCGAACCGTCAACAACCACATGTTGCGGGCGCTGGAGACGCTTCGCCGTCGGCTCCAGGCGCTCGCCCTTGCGCCATGAACGGACGCCCTGCCTCCAGATTGCCCAGGGAATTTGAGGAAGCCCTACAGGAACGAACCCCGGAGGAACGCCGCCAGATCGAAGAGCTCTGGGAGCGGTTGGGTGCCCTGGAGCCGCCTCTCGAGGGTGTGCCTGCTACCGAGGCTGCCTGGGCGGAGCTGTCGGCCCGGCTGGCTGCGGGGCCGCAGCCTGCTCGTCTGCCACGCCGATCGCTTCGCCGCCAATGGCCAGTGGCGGTGGGCCTGCTGCTGGTGCTGAGCCTGCTTGGTGCCTACGTGATGCTCCGACCGCGTGTGGTGACCGTGCCGCCGGGCACGATTCAAGCCGTCACGCTGGCAGATGGTTCGACAATCACGCTGCGGGCCGGCTCCCGACTGCAGTATGCAACGATCCTGCCCTGGCAGCGCCCCCGGCGGGTGCATCTGACAGGAGAGGCGCTATTCGAGGTGGTTCCTGGACGCCCACTGACTGTCGAGACGCCCCAGGCTCGCGTGGAGGTGCTGGGCACGCGCTTCGCCGTACGCGCCTGGCCCGAAGCGGGCGAAACCCGTGTCACGTTGCTGGAAGGCCGCGTGCGGGTACGAGCCGCCCGGGCGCTTCGCCAGGCGCTGATCCTGGAAGTCCCGGGGCAAAGTGTGCGCGTTGGTGCAAAGACCGAGCTTTTGCCGGAGCGGGTAGCGCCTGACCAGGTGCTGGCCTGGCGACGTGGCGGGTTCGTCGTGATCGACGAGCCGGTGGGTGTCGTGCTGCGCGAACTGGAGCGCACCTTCAATCTCCGCGTCGAAGTGGCAGGACCGCTGCCGCTCGACCGGCGCATCACCGTGCTGTATCAGCAGCAGGCCTACCCCGAAGCCATCCTTCAGGATCTGTGTCTGACGCTGCCATGTCACTACCGCCGCATCAGCCGCGGGTTTGTCGTCGAGGCCGACTCCTTGTCCGGGCACTGATCGTTGCAGCAGTGCTGCTCGGGGGTTTAGGTACGGCTGCAGCCCAGGACGGCGGACGCTTCACGCTGGTTGTGCGCGATGTGCCGCTGCAAGAAGCGCTCGAAATGCTGGCCCGAGCGGCCCGCATCAACCTGGTTTATCCATCCGAGTTGGTACGTGGCCGGACGACCTCCTGCGCCCTTCGCAACGCTCCGGTCGAAGCGCTCCTTCGCTGCCTGCTGGCCGGCACGGGCCTTGATTTTGTCCGCTCGTCTTCAGGCACTTACGTGATCCTGGAAGCGCGGGAGCTGCCGCCCCGGCTGGGGTTGCTGACAGGTCAGGTGGTCGACGGAGCGACGGGAGCGCCTTTGCCATTCGCCCACGTGTTGCTGGCCGATGCAGGGACGGGCACCGTCACGAACGAGGCTGGAATGTTCACAATCGGCGGCCTGCTGGCTGGTTCGCATCGGCTGGTCGTTTCGTACGTGGGGTATCGCCTGCGCGTCGATAGCATACGGGTGGATCCGGACCAGCCCGCTTATGTGCGCATCGCACTGGAGCCCACGTTGCTGGAAGCACCGCCCATCGTGATCGATGGGCTGAGCCGGCGGCCGCTTTCGGCCGAACTGGGCCAGGCGCACCTAAGCGCCGACCCGCTTCAGCAGATCGGCACGACCGGCGACCTGCTGCACGCCGTCGAGCGCCTGCCGGGCGTTCAGGTGCCTCATCCACTGGCCGAGCTGCACCTGCAGGGCGGCGACAGTGGCGAGCATCTGACGCGGCTCGACGGCGTGCCCGTCCGCAATCCCGTCAGCCTGGGACGCTACCTGAGCGCTTTCAGTCCGCTGGCGATCGGGCGTCTGACCATCCATCGGGCCGGCTATGGGGTGGCGCTGGGGAGTCAACTGGCGGGCATGATCGAACTGGAGCACGACCTGAACGTGCCGGGGCCCTTTGATGTGGTGACTCGCGTCGATCCGCTGGCCACCAACCTCCGCCTTCGGGGGCGCCATCGGAATGCGACCGCGCTGGTAGCCTTCCGACGCAGCCTCTGGGATCTGTACCAAGAACCAGGCCTGCGCACCTTGCTGCAGCAGTGGAACACAATTGACCCGCTCATGGCCGCCCGCTGGCTGGGCGAACCCATCGCCCGCGAGGGATTGCAGGCCTACCACTGGACGCCCCGTGCGGCGTTTTCGGATCTGCACGTGGCCGGACGTGTCCAGCCCGATCCGTTCCAGACGCTGCACATTACTGTCTATCGAGGCACGAACCGCCTGGCGGCCAGTCAGCAGACCCGCTATGCGGCGGCCGAGGCTGATTCGGCTCGGCTCATCCTGACCGAGGATGCCTATCGCTGGCTCAACGAGGCATTTCGACTGCGCTATGACTGGTTGCTGGGCGCGCGCATATTGCTGGGACTGCAGCTCCGGGGAAGCTGGCACGTGTCCTCTTACCGGTATCGCGCGCATGAAGGGACGGCCCCGCTGGGCGACCCGGTCGCATGGAAGGCGCTCGAAGCCCGCCTGCGCGAGGAATTGGCACAGACGCCGGGCACATCCGAACGCAACACCATCCGCGAACTGGCGCTGGAAGCATTGCTGCATTACAGTCCATCGGCTCGCTGGCAACTGGAGGGAGGTCTTGTGCTGGAGCAAGTGCGGGCCGGCTTTCGGCTGGGCAACGTGTTCGTGGCGCCGTTCCACCATGCGATCAGTGCCTGGCAACCCGCTATCTATCTGACGGCCACGTGGACTCCCACGGAAGGGTTGAGCGTCGAGCCAGGTGTGCGGCTGACGTGGCTGCCCGTGCGGGCAACGGTCTATGCCGAACCGCGACTGGCCGTGCGTCGGGATGCACAGCTTGGGCCGTTCGTACTGGCGGTGCAGTTGGCCGGCGGGCTCTATAGCCAGTTCGTCAACCAGTTCGAGCTGACAAGCGTCGGAGCCACAGCCATTGTACCCTCGGCGCTTTTCTGGCTGCCGCCCGATGCCACGGTCGCCCCGCCCCGGGCCTATCATCTGACGGGCGAGCTATTGCTGGCCCATGGTGAACACTGGACGATGGAAGCAGCATTTTACCAGAAAGAACAACCGCATCTGCTGCTTGTGGATTACCCAGGCTTATTAGAACGGCTGCCCGCCCGCCGGCCTGCTCCGCAAGCCACGCCGCTTGTGCAACGCGACTTCCTGCGGCACAGCCGAGGTCTAGCCCGAGGGGTTAGCCTGCGGCTTCGATATCAAGGCCCGCATCATCGGGCGGCGCTGACCTACAATTACGATCACACCCTTCGCGCCTATCCGAATAACCGGGGGATGCTTCGGCTGGTGCCGGCGCCCTGGAACGAGCCGCATCGCATTCGGCTGGACTTTTCCCAGGAGCTTCTGGTTGGTCTGAAGCTTTTCGGTAGCGGGCAGATGCAGTGGGGGCGACGCTGGGCCTTCCGACGCCTGTACTACGATTACCTCCGCTACAGCGGCACGCCGGTCGTCGGCAGCTATGACCTGGACCGCCCGGAGGCACATCGGCTGCCCGGCCGCTACCGGCTAGATTGGGGGTTGGCATGGCGCGGGCGCATTCACGCAGCACATCTACAGCTGCAGCTGCTGGTGCGCAATGTGCTGAACCGCCGGGATGTGTACGACCGAAGTTTAATGCTAACCGAATGGGCTACGCCGCTTCCTGCCAACCGCCTGCTGCCTGGCCGCCAATGGCTGCTAACCGTCCAGGTTGCCTACTGAGGTAGGCATTCTGGTACCGTCAGGTACTATGTACATTACAACCTGTCCATAAACCGCAAAAGGCCATGCAACTGGAAAAGTCCTCACGGCGCGCTTTTCTGCGATGGGTCGGTGGTCTGTCGGTGGGTACGGTGGTCATCTCGCTGGTCGGATGTGACACCGGTGGTATGGAAGACGACTCCGGGCCTGGCAATCCACCTCCTAATGGCGGCGAGACCGGCATTACGATCGAAGGCAATGTGGTTACGCTTGACCTGACCGGGTCAGTGGCCAAGCAGGTAGCCGAGGCGGGCGGTTTTCTTCATATCGATGCTGCCGACATGCTTGTGGTGAATGTGAACGGCGAGATTCGCGCATTTTCAGCCATCTGTACCCATCAGGGTTGTGAGATTCAGGATTTTCAGAACAACCGGTTCACCTGCTGGTGCCACGGCTCTCAGTTTGATACCAACGGGCAGGTCGTGCGTGGACCGGCTTCGTCGTCGCTGCCAAAATACACCGTCGAGCGCAACGGTAATATTGTGCGTATCACCAAAGGCTAAAGGAAAACATATGCGATATGGCTGGGTTGTGATGCTGGGGGCGCTACTCGTCCCGGCGGGTTGGGGGCAGCCGGCGCTTCAGGTATCGGTTGGTCTTGCGCCGCCCCGGACCGTTTTGTTTGCCCATGAGCAACCTGTGGAGTCTGGGTGGGCATACTTGCCGCTGAAGAGCGCCGTCACGGCCAGTCCCACCGACAGCCTGCCCGAAGGCATGCCACTGAACACCCGGTTGCTCTGGGGACACAAAGGGCTGTTTCGGTTGCTGGGGGTGGCGCCTGCCACACGACAGCGGGAGCTGGAGATTCGCCGAACCATGCTTTATTGGCACCAGCGATTGGCGCTGGTTACCTTTGCGGCACTGACTACCCAGGTGATCCTCGGCGAGGTGCTGGCCAGCAACCGGGTGCGTTACTACCAGGACCTGCAGCCAGTTCATCGCACGCTGGGCTATGCCACGTTCGGGCTTTATCTGACCACGGCCAGCCTGTCGCTCGGAGCGCCGCCGGCCCGCCGTTACACGCCCGGCTTCAGCTCGATCAAGCTACACCGCTGGTTGGCACTGATCCATTTTACCGGCATGATGCTGCAACCCTGGCTGGGACGCCATCTGCGGCTGGCACCGACACCCGACAGCTACGAGCGCCGGCTGCGCATGCACCGCTGGGTCGGACGTATCACGCTCGGGGCCTACACGGCTGCATTTATGGCTATTCTGCTGCCTTACTGAGGGAGGAGGTTATGCAACGCTTCGCGATCATGCTGCTTCTGCTGGCATTCCCGCTCGGCCGGCTCGATGCACAGCCGATCATGGTGGCCGTCGACAGCACCGAGAGCATTCTGCAGTACCACGGCCATCATCTGCTGCACGGGTGGACGGGCACAAGCCGTTCGGTCTCTGGCATGCTCCGGCTCGATCTGGGTGACCCTGCCCGTTCGTCTGTCACGATCCGCGTGCCGGTGGCCAGCTTCGACAGCGGCAACAGCAACCGCGACTCAAATATGCTCGAAGTCGTCGAAGTCGATCGATACCCGGATGTGTTTTTTGAATCGACCGCTATCTCTGTGCAGCGCTGGGAGCCTACGGCCTCTGGCTATGAGGGCGCCTGGACGGTCCGTGGCAACCTGACCTTTCACGGGGAGACGCATCCGGTTATGATCCCGGTGACGGTGCGGATTGAAGGCCCCCGCTTTGCAGCGACAGGAGCCTTTTCCATAGCGCTGTCGCAGTTCAAGGTGCGGCGGCCGAAACTGCTACTCTGGTCCATCAGCGACACGATCGACCTGGAGGGAACAATTCGCGCCACGTTGCCCGACAGTGCCGTCAGCCGGCGTTAGCGCGGCACCAGATGGATGGCCGGAGCCTTGATGAGCGCCCAGACCGAACGGCCGGGTTCGAGCTGCAGTTCTTCGCGCGACGGACGCGTCACCAGCGCCACCAGCGGAAAGCCGGCCTCCAGTTCTACGCGCACCAGGGCGCCTTCGGGTTCGACGCGCACAACGCGCGCCAGCAGGCGGTTGCGGGCACTGGTAGCTTCAGGTGGTACAGGCAACAGCGTCACTTCTTCAGCCCGGATGCACACATACACGCGCCCGTTCAGCTCTGCCGAGGCCACGGCGGTCAGCGTGGCCGGTCCGACGGCTACACGCGCCAGGCCGTTTTCGACAGACAGCACCTCGCCCGGTACGACTGTCTCGACCCCTACGATGCCGGCCACGCGTGTGCTGATCGGGCGTGAAAAGACCTCCGCCACTGGTCCCTGTTGCAACACCTGGCCGCCATCGAGCACGAGTACCTGCTGCCCCAGCGTACTGGCATCCAGCCAGTCGTGCGTGACAATCACGGCCGGAATGCCTAGCGCCTGCAACCAGCGTCGGAGTTTACGTCGCAGAACGTCGCGCGTGGGACCGTCGAGTGCCGAAAGCGGCTCATCCAGCAGCAGCAGGCGGGGATGCGGGGCCAGCGCCCGCGCCAGTGCCACGCGTTGCTGCTGACCGCCCGAAAGCTCGTGCGGGTAGCGGTCGGCCAGCCCTTCCAGTTCAAAGAGCGCCAACAGTTCGGCCACCCGGCGGCGCCGCTCGGCGCGCGACAGATGCACCAGCCCGAAGGCGATGTTGCCGGCCACCGTCCGGTGCGGAAACAGTGCATAGTCCTGAAAGAGAAAGCCAATGCGCCGACGCTGGGGGGGTACATGCCGGCCGGTGGCTGCATCGAACCAGACCATATCACCGAGCTGAATCCGGCCGTCGTCGGGCCGTTCCAGTCCGGCCAGGCATCGAAGCAGCGTCGTCTTGCCACTTCCCGAAGGGCCGAACAACACGGTGATGCCCGCCGGATCGATCGGCTGGTGCCAGGACGCCCTCACCTCGAAGCCGGACGGATACCGGCGCACAAGATGCACCACCAGCGCTGCACTCATCGCCGCAGGCCTTTGCGTTCGAGCAGATAGACCAATGTCAGTACACCCAGCGCGAAGCCCACAAGTGCGAGCGCCATACGGTCGGCCGCCGCATAGTTGAGTGCCTGCACCGCGTCGTAGATGGCAATTGAGAGCGTGCGGGTCACGCCGGGAATGTTGCCGCCCACCATGAGCACGACGCCAAACTCACCCAGGCTGTGCGCAAAGCTGAGTACGAGCCCCGTCAGAATGCCGGGCCAGGCCAGCGGCAGCACCACGCCCGTAAACGCACGCCAGCGCGAGACGCCCAGGCACCAGGCGGCTTCGACCAGCCGGCGCTCGACGCTTTTGAAGGCGGCTGTAAACGGCCGCACGGCAAAGGGCAGGTTGAACAGCACCGAGCCCAGCACGATGCCGGGAAAGGTGAAGGCCAGACGGTCGATCCCCATGGCTGCCAGCATGCGGCCGATCGGGCTGTCGGGTGCAGTGGCCACCAGCAGGTAGAAGCCAACCACAGTGGGCGGCAGCACGAGCGGCAGCGTGGCCAGTGCTTCGATCATGCCACGTCCCGGAAAACGCGTGGTGGCCAGCCAGTAGGCCAGCGGAAGGCCCAGCACGCAGAGGATCCCGGTCGTCCACAGCGCCAGCCGCAACGTTACCCAGACGGCGGTCCAATCCATGGCTTTTCGATGGCGTGTGCGGTGGTATCTGGGATAAAAAATCCGTAGCGGCGCAGCACGGCGCGGCCTTCCGGCTGCTGCACGAAGCGCCAGAGCGCCCATACTTCGGGACGCGCGGCCGCCCGGCGAAGGACGACAGCGCCCTGTTCGATGGGGGGATAGGTGTCCGGCGGCAGGAGCCGGAAGCGGCCACGTTGCTGCATATCCGGCGCCAGGGCCAGCGAGAGCGCGATGATGCCGGCCTCGGCCGCACCGCTGGCGGCAAACTGGGCAGCCTGGGCGACGTTTTCGCCCAGCACAAGCCGGTCGCGTACGCGCTCGTAGAGGCACAATGCCTGCAGGGCTGCGACGGCTGCCCGTCCGTAGGGCGCATGGCGGGGATTGGCGAGGGCCAGTCGGCGCACGACCGGCCCTGCCAGTTCATCCCAGGAGTTCAGCTTCAGCGGTGAATCCGCCGGGACCCACACGACCAGTTGCCCGATGGCATACAGAAAAAACGACGAGTCCGCGGCCAGTCCCTCCACAATCAGCCGACGCGGGTAGTCGGCATCGGCCGAGAAATAGAGATCGAAGGGTGCACCGTTGCGCAGCTGGGTGAAAAACTGACCCGAGGAGCCATAGCTGATCTTCAGTCGTATGTTGGGGTGCGCCGCTTCAAAGCGCTCGCGCAGCGTCTCGAAGGCATAACGCAGATCGGCGGCGGCTGCCACCTGCACCTCGACCGGTTGCACCGGCGACGCTTCCTGCTGGCGGCAGCCGCCGCACACCAGCAGCAGTCCGATCAGCACTTCAGGCCAGCGTCGTTTCCACATCTTCCAGCCAGATCAGAATCGTCTCGACATGCAGCACCCGGTAGCGCCACACGGCCTGGGTGAAATCGTCCGAAGGCGGTGCGGCCGTCCGCAGTTCGTCCAACCATTGCCGGCATAGATTGCGCTGGTTCTGCAAAAGCGTGCGGGCCACTTCCGGTCCATCACGGCGGGCCAGGTAAAGCTTGGCCAGAAACAGTTGCCGGATGTCGCGCCCACGCCGGACGGGCTCTATGCGCCATTGGCGGTAGCGGGCCTCGCCGTCTGGCGTCAGTCGAAAAACCCGACGGGCCGGACGCCGCAGCTGGGGCACCGTTTCCGAGCGGATCAGCCCGGTGCGCTCCAGACGGTCCAGGATGGCATAAAGCCGGGGTAGTTTCAGGCGCCAGACCAGCCACAGGCCGTCCGGTCGTCGCAGCTCCCGGTAAAGCGCATAAGCGTGTCGTGGACCCGAGCTTAGCAGACCCAGCAGCACGTAATCGATCATTTTACCAATTGAATATTCAAAATTTGAATATAAACAACACACCCCCGAAAAAGAAATGGACGGCGTATTTTGTTGCCGGCTCACGCGATCTCGAGAGCGGATGCAGTGCCTGTGGGGCGTCGTTTGCGCCTGAATGGAGGCACTGGGGAGGATCGGTCTGGAGCGGCCCCGCATGGTGGCCGTGCAGGCGGCCGGATGTGCGCCGATCGTACATGCCTTCCAGGAAGGGCGCAAAACGGCGGACTTCCGGGAAAATGCGCAGACGCTTGCGGCTGGACTGCGCGTGCCAAAGGCACTGGGCGACTTCCTCATCCTCCAGGTGCTTCGCGAAAGCAACGGCATGACCATGGCCGTAGAAAATGCCGAGAGGCTGGAGGCCGTGGTGCGGTGGGTGCAGACCGGAGGAGGCCACCACGCTGGCTGCGCCGCTTTGGCGGGAGACTGGATGGATAGCGCCTGAAGAAACCGTCGTGCTGTTCAACACCGCCTTATCGCATAGCTACCCGGCCATGGCGTACCGGGTGCTTCAGCAAGAAAAGGGGCGAATCGTTTCGATCCCCTCGGGCGTTATAAAAATCCAGCACCATCTCAAACAACTTGATGGCCCGAACGGCAGCCTTCGATCGGCTTGCCCACCGCTATGATACCTGGTTTGCTCGGCATCCGGCCGTCTATGCTTCGGAGCTGGCGGCCTTTCGTGCGCTATGGCCGCCGGTACGCGAAGCATTAGAGGTGGGGGTGGGTACCGGACGGTTTGCCATCCCGCTTGGGATCCGTTATGGCGTAGAGCCGTCGCCAGCCATGCGACGACTTGCTGCAGCGCGTTGGGTGCAGGTGACGGCTGGCGTGGCCGAGGCATTGCCCTTCCCGGATCGGCACTTTGAAGCTGTCCTGAGGGTAACGACGCGCTGCTTCGTGGATGATCCGCTGCAGGCAATCCGCGAAGCAGCGCGCGTGCTGCGGCCCGGTGGGTTTCTGGTGATCGGTTTCATCGATCGGGATAGCTCGCCGGGTCGTCGCTACCTGGAGCGCCATCGCGAAAGCCCCTTCTATCAAGAAGCCCGTTTCTTCTCAGCATCAGAAGTGGCCGGGTTGATGCAGGAGGCTGGTTTTGGACAATTGGTTTGGCGACAGACGCTCTTTTCCGATCCCGATACAATGACCCAGCCGGATCCAGTGCGGGCAGGTCATGGATTGGGCGCGTTCGTAGTGGTGCGAGGACAGGGCCCGTCGGATCCCGCATTTTTGCCGGGCGTTAGTTTGAACGCTTTTTCGGAGGGGTGGCAGAGTGGTTGAATGCACCGGTCTTGAAAACCGGCGTGCTCCTTGGCGGGCACCGTGGGTTCGAATCCCACCCCCTCCGCAGTAAGGTCACCCTAAAGGTGGGGTGGCCTTTTTTGCTATGGGCGCGTAACAAACTGGCCGTTCTTTTCGTCTACTCCCAGCGTCAGCAAATTATGGTGGATTAAAACCGCGGGACCCATGCGTTGCCACAGATTGCTTGGCGTGCTCCTGCTGCTTGGGTGGTGGATTTCAGGCTTAGCCCAGGCCCAGCAGGTCCAGCGCATCACGTTTGAGGAGGCGCTTCGGCTTGCCTTGCGGCGCAATCTGGCTATTCAGCAGGCCGCTAACGAACGCGAACGCAGCGAAGTCGGTCTGGCCAGCGCGCGCAGCAATTTTCTACCGGACCTCAGCCTTTCAATTGGCGGAAGCCGTGATTACGGCCGTAACTTTGTCATGGACGAAGGTCGCGTTGTGGATCAGACGACCCACTACTTCAGCTCCAGCATTTCGGCCAACCTGAACCTGTTCAACGGCTTTCGAGACCTCAACTCGGTTGTGCAGGCCCGCTTTCAGGTGGCCGCCAGCGAACTGAGCTTTGCCCGCCAGCGCGAAACGGTGCTCTTCAACGTGATTTCGACGTTTCTGTCGCTTATTGAAGCGCGCGAGCAGGTGCACATTCAGGAAGAGAATCTGGCCGCGCAGCGGGCGCTGCTCGACCAGATCGAGGCGTTCGTGCAGGTAGGCAGCCGTCCGGTGGCCGACCTCTACCAGCAACAGGCCCAGGTGGCGGCTGCCGAGCTGGAGCTGATCAATGCCCGGCGCAATCAGCAACTGCAGGAAGCCAATCTGATCCAGCTCTTGCAACTCGACCCGTTCGGCACCTATGCGTTTGTCATCCCGGAGGTCGATACGCAGGCGCTGGGCACACGGGCGTACGACGTGCAAACCCTGCTACAAGCCGCGCTGGAGCAGCGCGCGGATCTTCAGGCCCTGGAGCAGCAGATTGAGGCCGCCGAGTACGGCGTGCGGGTGGCTCGTTCTACCTACTGGCCCACTATTTCATTGCGGGCCAGCTACGGCTCCAGCTACACGGATCTGGCCCCGCTGAGCTTCCAGGATCAGTTTCTGAATCGCAACCGGCGTGGCTCGATTGGGCTAAGCCTGTCATTTCCAATCTTCGATCGCTTTACAACGCGACACAACGTGCAGCGGGCACGTATCGAGCTGGAAAACACCCGCCTGCAGCTTCAGCAGCTACGCCAGGAGATCGCCACGCAGGTGCGCCAGGCGTATTTGGACTATGAGACGGCCCGACAACAGTACCGCGTGGCGCAGGCGCAACTGCAGGCAGCGCGTCAGGCGCTGGCGGCCGCGCAGGAGCGTTACAATGTGGGCTCGGCCACGCTTGTCGAACTGACCCAGGCGCGGACCACCTATGTGCGGGCCGAGTCGGATTTGGTGCGGGCCCGCTACACGCTGGTGTTCCGTCAGAAACTCATCGACTACTACGTGGGCACGCTGGTGCCTGAACTGGACATGTTACGGTAAGCCAAACCTTGAGATTAAGACCATGGCGCTTTCAAAAGCAATGCGACGGCTGCTGGTTATCCTGGCTATCACGCTTGGCCTGCTGGTGGTGATCGGCGTGGGCGGCCGCGCACTTGGCCTGTTCAAGCAGGAGGCCGGTATCGAAGTCGAAGTGACAAAGGTCGAGCGGCGAACCATCACGCAGGTGGTGACCGCTTCGGGACGGGTGCAGCCCGAGGTGGAGGTGACAATCAGCCCGGATGTTTCCGGCGAAATTGTTGAACTGCCCGTGCGGGAGGGCGATCGCGTGGAAAAGGGACAGCTTTTGGCCCGCATTCGGCCGGACTTCTACGAGGCGCAGGTGCAGCAGGCCGAGGCCGGGGTGGCGCAGGCACGTGCCACGCTCAAACAGCGGGAGGCCGATCTGCTCCGAACCGAGGCCGAATTTAAACGCCAGCAGGCCCTCTATGAAAAACAGGCCATCTCGGCCAGCGACTTCGAAGCGGCGCGCACGCAGTACGAGGTAGCAAAGGCCGCCCTGGAAGCCGCGCGCTATGCCGTCGAGAGCGCCGAGGCGCAGCTCCGTGAAGCTCGCGAGCAGCTGGCCAAAACCATCATCTACGCACCCATGAGTGGGATTGTGAGCAAGCTGAGCGTGGAATTGGGTGAGCGTGTGGTCGGCACCAGCCAGATGGCCGGCACCGAAATGATGCGCATTGCGCGGCTGGATCAGATGGAAATGGAAGTGGAAGTCAACGAAAACGACGTGGTGAACGTTTCGCTCGGCGACACGGCCATGATTCACATCGATGCCTATCCGGAGCGCACCTTTCGTGGGGTGGTGACCGAAATCGCCAACTCGGCGCGGATCACGAATCAGGGCACGCAGGAGCAGGTAACTAACTTTCCTGTGAAGGTGCGCATACTGGGCACGGTCGCGCTGTCCGAGGCGGTGCCATCGCCCGTTGCCCGGGCCGAAGAGGTGCCGGCCAGCATCGAGCTGCTACCGCCATTGCGCCCCGGCATGAGCGGTACTGTGGACATCTATACGAAGACGGTCTTCGACGCAGTGGCTGTGCCCATCCAGGCTGTAACCGTGCGCGACTTCAACCGCGTGCGGCCTGAAGGCGAAACAGCCCCCGCCGACACCGCTACCAATCCGTTGGCGCTCAAAGAAGACCTTCGCAAGGTGGTTTTCCTCGTGGAAAACGGGAAAGCGAAAATGGTCGAAGTCCAAACCGGCATTGCTGACGACACATATATCGAAATTACGGCCGGTCTGCAAGGGGATGAGACGGTGATCATCGGCCCTTATCGGGCTGTGAGCCAAACGTTGCGGCCCGCCATGGCTGTGCGCATCCAGCCGCCGGGCCGTGGCCGGCGTGTCATGGCAACAGTGCAATGACCCAACCCACGCGAGGAACCATGACGGCAACGACCGACAACCGGCGCCCGCTCATCCAGTTACGTGACGTAACCAAGATCTATAAGTTGGGCACCCAGCAGGTACAGGCGCTCGATGGCGTTTCGCTGGACGTGTATCCGAACGAGTACGTGGCCATCATGGGCCCTTCGGGTTCGGGGAAGTCCACGCTCATGAACATCATCGGTTGCCTCGACACGCCCACCAGCGGCACCTACTACCTGAACGGCCGCGACGTGAGCCGGCTTTCGGACGACGCGCTGGCCCGCATTCGCAACAAAGAAGTGGGATTCGTTTTTCAAACGTTTAACCTCTTGCCCCGCGCGAACTGTCTGCAGAACGTCGAGCTTCCCCTAATCTACGCGGGTGTGCCTAAAAGCCAGCGGCGCGCGCTGGCCGAGGCGGCGTTGCGTAGCGTAGGTCTGGGCGACCGGATGCACCACAAACCCAACGAACTGTCCGGCGGGCAGCGCCAGCGTGTGGCCATCGCCCGGGCGCTGGTCAACAGTCCGTCGATCATCCTGGCCGACGAGCCCACCGGCAACCTGGACTCGAAGACCGGCGAGGAGATCATGCGGCTGTTTGAGTTGCTGTACCGTCAGGGGCACACGCTGCTAGTGGTCACGCACGAGCACGACATCGCCCGGCATGCCCGCCGGATCATTCATCTGCGGGACGGGCGGATCGAACGCGATGAGCCGGTGGCGCAACCGCTGCTGGCGGACCTGGACCTGAGTGCGGCGGTCTGATGGATATGGAACTCCCGATTCTGTACGAAGACGACGACCTGCTGGTCGTGTACAAGCCCGAGGGGCTGGCGGCCATCCCCGAGCGCGATCCGTCGCAGCCTTCGGCGCGGCGCCTCCTTGAGACAAGCCGGGGTGAGCGGCTCTGGGTGGTTCATCGGCTGGACAAAGAGGCCTCGGGTGTGCTATTGTTTGCCCGCAGTGCCGGAGCGCATCGCTATATGAACACGCTCTTCGAGCAGCGGCAGGTACGCAAGCTGTATCGGGTGCTGGTGCACGGCCGGCTTGCGTCGAAACAAGGACAGATCCAGGCCCCGATCCGTATGTACGGCTCTGGGCGCATGGGTGTCGATCCGGATCGTGGCAAGCCCAGTGAGACACGCTATCGGGTGCTGGCGTACCTGGACGAAGCGTATTCGCTAATCGAAGCGTGGCCGCTGACCGGCCGCCGCCATCAGATCCGCGTGCACTGCTACCACATCGGCCATCCCATTGTGGGCGATTCCCGCTATGGCGATCGATCGGTGCAGCAGCGCTATCCGCGCCTGATGCTCCATGCCTTTAGCATGCGCTTCCGGCATCCAAAGGGACAGGAGCTGGAGATCATTGCGCCCGTGCCCAAAAGTTTTCAACAGGTACTCGACGCGCTCTGCACTTCACCGACCGTGTCGACGACCGACCATTCGGCTACCACTTGGTCGCCATCCAGCACGTAAAAGCGGCGCAGGAGTGGTGCGATCAGGCAGGCGTGGTTCGGCACGAGCTGCACGCGATCGCCCACCTGCAGCGTTGTACCGCCGCGCACATGCATCCAGCCGTGCTCTTCCGACAGGCGCTCGAGAACCGCATGCGGTAGCGGGGTGCGGCTGGCCGGACGGTAAAGCGGTAGCCCATAGCCTCGTGTTCCGTAGCCTTGGTCTGTCGCCAGCGCCTTCTTGCCTGCATCCAGAAAGACCCACCAGCCGCCCCGGCCGTCCGGTTTGCGGCTGACCACGCGGGCCAGTACCGTCAGCGCACAGGCGTCAAGGGGGCAGCTTCCCAGCGCCACCTGCATCACGTCGTGGAAGACGTAGTTGCCGGGCCGGATTTCGGTAATGCGAAAGCCCTGCTCCGTGCGGTTCGTGAAGTAATGCGCCGTGGGGGTGGAGCCGACGCTGAGTTCGAACCGATCGGGGTGGGCCAGTCCGGCCTGCTGCAGCGTGACGGCTGCTGCCAGTAGGCGATCGCGCTCCTCGGCGGCTACGCGCCGCAGTGCCTCGGCCGGCGATTCCTCGGGTCCGGGACCGTGATAGGCCTGGCCGGCATGGGTGAGCAGGCCGATGAGCCGCAGGCCTGGACTTTCCTGAATCAGGCGGGCGCAGTCCACCAGCCGCCGGGCGTCGTTCCAGCGCACGCCCGTGCGGCCAAAGCCGGTATCGACTTCCAGCAGCACTTCGGCCTGAAGGCCATGCGCGGCGAAAAAGTCCGAAGCCATGCGGATCGCTTCGGGTGTGTCGAGGCAAAAAGAAATCCGCGCTCGCGCCATAAGCGCCAGCAGCCGTTTGTAGCGATCGGTACCGACGGTGGGGTAGGCCACGCGCACGTCTGTAAGGCCGGCCGCTACGAAAGCCTCTGCCTCATCAACCGTGGCAACCGTAATACCTGTGGCACCCAGCTCCTGCTGCAGGCGAGCCAGTTCAGGCGTTTTGTGCGTTTTTGCGTGTGGGCGCAGCGCGACGCCTTCCCGCGCGGCGTGTTGTTGCATTTCCTGAAGGTTGCGGAGCAGGCGCGGCCGGTCAATGAGCGCAGCCGGCGTAGACAGTGCTTCAATTGACAGCATCTTAACGAAGGAGCCAGTGGTCGATTCAGTAAAAAAATAAGCCTTCGGTATCCATGGAAGTCATGGAAAAAGAAACGAAGGCCCTAATAGAAGCGGTTCGACCAGAGGGGGCCGACAGGTGATGGATGAAATTCTCAAGCAGGAGCCGCGTCTGACCTTTGTGCTGCTAATCGATCTACACGCTTATGCGCCCATTCAAAACCGGCGCTTCTTTCAGGACTGGACGGGCGATCCTCATAAGGATCGGGTGGGCAACTGCATCAAGCGCTTCTTCGACAAGGGGTGCTGTTGCGGGGTGCGCGCGTCGGTCTCCCTCGCGCCGCCATACAGCTTCCCAACATGGCACGCCGCAAGGACTTCCTTCGCATAGGCGATCTTCGCGAGCGCCCGGAAGAGCGGGACAGTTTTCTGGTGCAGACCTACGCCCGCGACCCAGGCCAGGTGCTTAGCGTCCTGACGGTCCCGCTCTATGTTCAAGGTACCGCTACGGCGCTATGTTGCTGGGCTGGAATTCGGAGCGGGTTGGCTGCTCAGGGGTGGATGCGCTGGCCGACCTGGCCCATAGCCACACGGAGCCGGTTGCGGGCCCGTTCCAGGGCCGCCTCCGCCTCGGCCCGCTCCTCGGGCGTCTGGGCATTCTGGAGGCGTTCGAGCGCCCGCTGCTCGGCTGCCCGGGCCCGCTCGATGTCAATGTCAGAGGCCGGCTCGGCCGTTTCGGCCAGAATTGTTACCGTATTACCCAGTACCTCGACAAAACCGCCACTTGTGGCAAATGTGATGCGCTCGCCTGAGGGGGTCGTCACGAAGATCGGTCCTACCGTGATAGCCGCCACCATAGGCGCGTGGTTGTAAAGCACCTCGAACGACCCCTCCACGCCGGGCGCGCGTACGCTGAGCGCCTCGCCCCGGAATACACGCCGGTCGGGCGCTACGATTTCCACGAAGAGCGTCCGTGCCATGATCAGGCCTCGGCTTCTTTGAGCATCTTTTCGCCCGCCTCGATCACCTCTTCGATAGTGCCACGCAGCAGGAAAGCACGTTCAGGCAGGTGGTCCAGTTCGCCATCGAGGATCATGCGAAAGCCGCGCACTGTGTCCTCGATCTTAACGTACTTGCCGGGAATGCCCGTAAACTGCTCGGCCACGAAGAACGGTTGGCTCAGGAAACGCTGCACGCGGCGGGCCCGGTGCACTACGAGCTTGTCTTCTTCGGAGAGTTCATCCATGCCCAGGATGGCAATGATGTCCTGCAACTCTTTGTAGCGCTGCAGGATCTGCTTGACTTCTTGGGCCACTTTGTAATGCTCCTCGCCCACGATGTGCGGGTCCAGGATACGGCTGGTCGATTCAAGCGGATCAACGGCTGGGTAGATCCCCTGAGCGGCGAGCTGGCGGCTGAGCACCGTCGTAGCGTCCAGGTGGGCGAATGTCGTGGCCGGCGCGGGGTCGGTCAGGTCGTCGGCCGGCACGTAGATGGCCTGGAACGAGGTGATCGCGCCGTGCTTGGTCGAGGTGATGCGCTCCTGCAGCTCGCCCATCTCGGTGGCCAGCGTGGGCTGATAGCCCACGGCCGAGGGCATGCGGCCCAGCAATGCCGACACCTCGGATCCGGCCTGGGTGAAACGGAAGATGTTGTCGATGAAGAGCAGCACGTCGCGGCCGCCCAGGTCCCGGAAGTATTCGGCAATGGCCAGGCCTGTTAGGGCCACGCGGGCACGGGCTCCCGGCGGCTCGTTCATCTGACCGAAAACGAGCGTGGCCTGACTCTTCTTCAGCTCCTCGAAGTCTACCTTCGACAGGTCCCAACCGCCTTGCTCCATGGACTTGAGGAATGCCTCCCCGTAGCGGATGACTTTGCTTTCCAGCATTTCGCGGAGCAGGTCGTTCCCCTCACGCGTGCGTTCGCCCACGCCAGCAAAGACCGACAGTCCTTCGTGCGCCTTGGCGATGTTGTTGATCAGCTCCATGATGAGCACAGTCTTGCCGACGCCGGCGCCGCCGAAGAGCCCGACCTTCCCGCCGCGCATCACCGGTTGGATCAGGTCAATCACCTTGATGCCGGTCTCCAGCATCTCGACCCGCGTAGCCAGCTCTTCGAAGGGCGGTGCGGGTGCATGGATGGGACGATACCCTTCGGCTTTGGGTTGGGGCAGCCCGTCGATGGCCTGACCAATCACGTTGAAGAGCCGTCCCCGGATTTCCTCCCCGATAGGCACCGAGATGGGTCGATCCAGGTTGCGCACAGGTGTACCGCGCGTTAGCCCGTCGGTCGAGTCCATCGCAATGGCCCGCACCCGGTTTTCGCCCAGGTGCTGCTCGACCTCCAGCACCAATTCGCTCTCATCCTCACGCACAATGACCAGTGCGTCGTAAATCTCCGGAAGCTGCCCTTCAGGAAACTCCACATCAACCACCGGGCCGATGATCTGGACAACCCGGCCGACCGCCTGATCCGTCTTGATCTCCATGCCGAATGCTCGTTTCGTTTATCGATCCGTATCTTGGAAAAGAAGGCCCATTACCTGTAGGCATTAAGATAACGCTTCCTGCAGGCAATGCAGCCGTGCAACGGTCAAAGCTATCGGATTGATCGCAAAGAATCCGGGAAATTTGGCAAGAACAACGACGTAACTCGCCATTTTGTCTGCAATGCGTACATTGAACCGATCAATGCCGGTTGTTACCTTGCCCGGGATCAATGCACGAAGGACGAAGCCGTATGCGCAGAATTCGACGCGCCTGCTGGGTTGTTGCACTGGGGCTGGCGCCTGCACTGGTGGCCCAGCCGCTGCAATCGCCTGAGGAATTTCTGGGCTATCCGCTGGGTACACGCTTTACCCTGCACCATCAGGTGGTGGATTATTTTGAATACGTGGCGCGTACCTCGCCGCGCGTGCAACTTGTGCAGTATGGGGAAACCTACGAAGGGCGACCGCTGCTGCTGGCCATCATTTCCTTGCCGGAAAACTTAACGCGCATTGAAGCACTCCGAGAAGACAACCTTCGACGGGCTGGCCGTTTGCCTGGCATGCCCGGTCCGGACGGACCGGTGTTTGTCTGGCTCAGTTACAACGTGCATGGCAACGAGGCCGTCAGTACCGAGGCGGCGCTGCTGACGCTCTATGCACTGGCGCACCCTGACAGCCAGCGCACGGCCGCCTGGCTCAAGCAGGCCGTCGTGCTGCTGGACCCGTGCCTGAACCCGGACGGTCGCGAGCGCTACGTGCAGTGGTACCACCGCATGCGGGGCGTGCGGCCCGATCCCAATCCGATCGCCCGGGAGCATCACGAGCCCTGGCCTGGTGGCCGCACCAACCACTACTACTTTGACCTGAACCGCGACTGGGCATGGGGCACGCAGCAGGAGACGCAGGCACGGCTTGCCGTCTACCACCGCTGGATGCCGCAAGTTCACGTGGACTTTCATGAGCAGGGCGTGGACGACCCCTACTACTTTGCACCGGCCGCCCGGCCCATTCACCCGCTGATCACGGACTGGCAGCGGGCCCTGCAGGACACAATCGGCCGCAACCATGCCCGCTACTTCGACGCAGATGGCCGCCTCTACTTCACGCGCGAAGTGTTCGATCTCTTCTACCCGGGCTATGGCGACACCTGGCCTACCTTCAACGGAGCGATCGGCATGACCTATGAGCAGGGTGGTGGCGGACGGGCCGGACTGGCCATCCGCACCGCCGAAGGCGATACGCTCACGCTGGCCGAGCGCATCCGTAACCACTATACAACCGGCCTTTCCACGATTGAAACAGCCGTCCGCCAACGGCGCACGCTGCTGGATCGATTCGCCCGCTACTTTGCCGAGACGCAAACGCAACCAGCCGGACGCTACCACGCCTTTCTGATCCGGGGCGATGCACATCCCGACCGACTGGCCGCTCTTGCGGCGCTACTCGATCGGCAAGGCATCCGCTACGGCACGCTCACACGCACTCGGGTAGTCGTGGGCGTCGATTACACGACGGGTGCGCGTCAGCGCATTGAGGCGCGCCCGGGCGACCTTGTGGTAAGCGCCTACCAGCCAGCCGGAGTGCTGGCGCAGGTACTGTTCGATCCGGATCCGGTGCTCCCCGACTCGCTCACCTACGACATCACGAGCTGGGCGCTCCCGTATGCTTTCGGGCTGGAAGCCTATGCGCTGACCGAGCGTTTGGAGCCGGACCGTGAGGGCTGGATGCGCTCGACCCCGACGCCGCCGACCGAAGCGCAGCCCTATGCCTATCTGGTGCGTTGGGGCGGGTTGGACGCTGCGCGTTTCCTGGCCGATGTACTCCGCCAGAGGGTGAAGGCGCGCGTGACCGAAGTGCCGCTGACGCTAAACGGTCGGCGCTTCGAAGCGGGCACGCTGATTCTGACGCGTGCAGACAACGAACACCTGGGCGCGCGCTTCGACGGGATCGTGCGTGAGGCGGCCAACCGCTGGCACCAGCAGCTCTACACCACGCGGACGGGCTTTGTGGAGGAGGGGCCTGATCTGGGCTCCTCGCGTGTGCGGTTTCTCCGGCAGCCGCGTGTCTACCTGCTGGCCGGAGCGCCCGCCTCGGCCTATGCCGTGGGCGAAATCTGGCACTTCTTCGATCAGTTGTTGCACTATCCCGTTACGTTGGTCGAGCAGGATGCGTTGGATGAACTGTTGCTTGGAGAAGGCGATGTGCTGATTCTCCCGCACGGATTCTACAATGCCCGGGAAATCCCACTCGAATCGCTGCTGGAGGGCGTACGGCGTGGCGCCCGGCTGATCGCACTGGAAGGAGCGCTTGAGCTGCTGGCCGGGCAACAGGGCGTGGCGCTTAAGCGGCGGCAGGAAGAGGACGCCTCGGAGCAGGACACCGCTGCGCGACCCCGTCGCTACGACATGCGCGAGCGGGAGGCCATCAGCGATCAGGTACCAGGCGCCATCTACCCCGTGCAGCTCGATCCTACGCATCCACTATCCTTCGGGCTTGCCCGTTACTTCACGCTGAAGCGCAGCACGCGAGCCTACGCGCTGTTAAAAGAAGGCTGGAACGTGGCCTGGCTCGAAGACGGGCGTCCGCGTAGCGGTTTTGCGGGCTATCGGACCGTGGATCGCCTCCGCCAAACGCTCGTGGCCGGTACGCAGCGGCTGGGGCGGGGCACACTTGTCTTCTTCGTGGACGACCCGCTCTTTCGCGGCTTCTGGCACGCCGGCCAGCTTCTCTTTGTGAACGCCGTGTTTTTCGGGGAGTGAATTTCAGAGGGTTGTCCACTGCCCCTCGGCATAGCGGGCAATCAAAAGCGGGCGGGGTGGCGGTGGCGTCTCGTCGAAGCGGTAGGCGGCCAGCAGAGCCTGCCGAAAATCTTCGAGCCGGTCGTGGCGGTGCGTGTAGAGCGTGGCGAGCACATCGCCGGGCGCTACGGGATCGCCGGGCTTTCGGTGAAGCACCAGGCCGGCTGTGGGATCCACCGGATCTTCCTTGACGCGGCGACCGGCGCCCAGGTGCACGGCCAGCCGTCCCACGGTGCGGGCGTCCAGGTCGGCCACGTAGCCCCGGGCCTCGTCTGGGGCCCGCACTGTGCCGGCCGGTTCGGCATCGGGTCGGGTTTCCGGGCGCTCGAGCACACGCACGTCGCCACCCTGCGCCTGGACCATGGCACAGAAGCGTTCAAAGGCGCGGCCATCAGTCAGTGCCGCACGGGCCATTTGGCGTCCGGTCTCTGGTGTTTCGGCGACGCCGCCCAGCCAGAGCATCTCGCCAGCTAATGCCAGGGTGACTTCGATCAGGTCTTCGATCCCGCTGAAGTTTCCCTGGAGCGCGCGCAGGCTTTCGGCCACTTCGGGCCAGTTGCCCACGGCGCGACCCAGCGGCACGTTCATGTCGGTCAGCCAGGCCACAGCCGGGCGGCCCGCCCTCGTGGCGATGCCCACGAGCGTTTCGGCCAGGCGCCGCGCACCCGCCTCCTGCTGCATGAAGGCGCCGCGGCCGCACTTGACGTCGAACACGAGCGCGTCGGCCCCTTCGGCCAGTTTCTTGCTCAGGATCGAGGCGGCAATAAGCGGGATCGACTCGATCGTGCCCGTCACGTCGCGCAATGCGTAGAGCTTGCGGTCGGCTGGCGCGATCTCGTCGGTCTGGCCGATCATCACCACGCCCAGCTCTTGGAGCTGACGGCGGAACGCTTCGATCGACAGGTTGGTGCGCAGGCCCGGGATCGACTCCAGCTTGTCGAGCGTGCCGCCTGTGTGTCCCAGGCCGCGGCCTGAGATCATCGGCACCGGCACGCCGCAGGCGGCTACGAGCGGTGCCAGGATCAACGAAACCTTGTCGCCCACGCCGCCCGTGGAATGCTTGTCCACCTTGCGACCGGGCAGGTCCGACAGGTCCAGCACGCACCCGGAGTGCAGCATGGCGTCGGTGAGCGCGTCCATTTCCGCTTCATTTAGACCGCGGATGAAGGCGGCCATCAGGAATGCGCTCATCTGATAGTCGGGCACTTCGCCGCGTGTGTAAGCCTGCACGAGCCAGTGCAGCTCGTCGGGGGTAAGATAGCCGCCGTCGCGCTTCGTGATGATCAGTTCGAGAACGTCGGGCATGTCAACGCGTGGCGTTCAGCAGGTGATCGGCAGCCAGCATGAGAAACATGAAATGGGTGGCGCCACCGCCCATCACGTACTCGGCCTGTTGCCACAGGTAGGGGATGGTTGTACGCACCACGAACCAGCCGTTGGTGTGCTGGATGCGACCATCGTACAGCGCCAGTTCGCCCCGCAAGCTTTTGATCTCCAGCCGCAGCGCGTCCGACTCCGGCGCCACCAGCAAACGGCGGCCCGTAGCCAGCGGGACGGCCTCTACCTCGCCCGCGTCATTGATCCGGACCGGCCCGTTCGGCTGGCGCGGAAAGATGCCCGCCGCATCGTCCATGGACCAGCTTCTGCCGAAAAGCGCCCCGGGAAAGAGTTCCAGGTTGAAGCCTACCCTACCCGCCCACGCTTCAGGGAGCGGCTCGTCCAGGTCCACGATGATGCGTACGCCATCGGCCTCGCCGCGCACGCGCACCCGATAGGTCAGGTCCAAGTCTGGGTAGAAAATCGGATTGAAGCCTTTGCGATTGCGATCGGGGTCCGGATAGGCCAGGTAGGCCACAATCTCGTTGCGCTCCGGATGTATCTCGCGTCGGAGCAGGCGCGGGACGGGTTGCCACTGCCCCGGCGTCGTCTCAAGACGCATGTCACCGTTGGCTGCTACACGCTCGCCGTGCTGAATGAGCGTCACGCCGCTCTGGTGGCCTTCCGGATAAAAATCCTGAAAGACCATCACGCTGACGCCCTCTCGCTCAAAATACTCGCGGTTGTTCAGTAGGAAGCCTTCCGACTGGGCAAAGCTGGGCCGGACCAGTAACCAGCTCAGCAGCAACAGATACCGACGCATGGGAAAATGCAGTTGGCGAACAGATTCTGGCGCAAGATGCGACAGGCGCCGTCAAAACGCAACAAAAAAAGCGGCCTCCGTTGGGCAGGCCGCTCTTTTTGCAACAGCGCGTATGCGCTTTATTCAGTTTCCGGCTTCTGGTGGCCCTGGGAGGTTATCTTCCCGTAGCGACGCATGAATTTCTCGACGCGGCCGGCGCGGTCGACGAACTGACGCACACCCGTGTAGAACGGATGGTTTGTCGCGTCCACGTCGGAGACGTAGACGGGTCCCTTCATCGTCGAGCGAATCTGAAACTCGGTGCCGTCGGCCAGCCGCACGGTGATCAGGTTGTATTCCGGATGCAGCCCCTTTTTCATGACAACCCCGTCCGCGGTTTGACTGTAATCTTTTTCAACCAGAGGCCTGTGCAACGGCCAACGAAACGCCCCGGTTCCGAACTCAGGGGGCCGTGTAGATTTCAGCGCCTTTTTCGCGGAATTCGCGGGCCTTTTCCTCCAGCCCTGCTTCGATCACCTGTTGGACATCGATGCCTTTATCGGCGGCCATTGCCCGGATTTCCTCGGTGATCTTCATGGAGCAGAACTTCGGCCCGCACATCGAGCAGAAATGCGCCAGTTTAGCCCCTTCGGCCGGAAGCGTCTCGTCGTGGTACTCACGGGCCCGCTCCGGATCGAGCGACAGGTTGAACTGATCCTCCCAGCGAAACTCGAAGCGGGCCTTCGAGAGCGCGTTGTCCCAGTACTGGGCGCCGGGGTGTCCCTTGGCCAGGTCGGCCGCGTGCGCGGCGATCTTGTAGGCAATTACGCCTTCGCGTACGTCGTTCTTGTTGGGCAGGCCCAGATGCTCCTTGGGGGTGACGTAGCAAAGCATGGCCGCACCGAACCAGCCGATCATTGCCGCCCCGATGGCCGACGTGATGTGGTCGTAGGCTGGGGCAATATCGGTTACCAGGGGGCCAAGCGTGTAGAACGGCGCTTCGTAGCAGTCTTCCAGCTCCCGGTCCACGTTCTCCTTGATCAGGTGCATAGGGATGTGGCCAGGGCCTTCGATCATCACCTGCACGTCGTAGTTCCAGGCAATCCGGGTCAGCTCGCCGAGCGTCTTAAGCTCGGCAAACTGAGCTTCGTCGTTGGCGTCCTGGATGGAGCCGGGCCGCAGCCCGTCGCCCAGACTGATCGACACGTCGTACTGGCGCAGAATCTCGCAGATTTCTTCAAAGTGCGTGTAGAGAAAGTTTTCCTTGTGATGGGCCAGGCACCACTTGGCGATGATCGAACCGCCGCGCGAGACGATGCCCGTGCGCCGATTGGCTGTCAGTGGGATGTAAGCGAGCCGGACGCCCGCGTGGATCGTCATGTAATCGACGCCCTGCTCGCACTGCTCGACGAGCGTGTCGCGGAAGATCTCCCAGGTCAGCTCTTCGGGCTTACCGCCCACCTTTTCGAGTGCCTGGTAAATGGGTACCGTCCCGATCGGCACCGGACTGTTGCGGATGATCCATTCGCGCGTTTCGTGGATGTTTTTGCCTGTCGAGAGGTCCATCACCGTGTCGGCACCCCAGTAGATGGCCCACAGCAGCTTTTCGACTTCTTCGTCGATGGAGCTGGAGACGGCCGAGGTGCCGATGTTCGCATTGATCTTGACCAGGAAGTTGCGGCCGATAATCATCGGCTCGCACTCTGGGTGGTTGACGTTGCAGGGGATGATGGCGCGGCCGCGGGCCACCTCATCGCGTACAAACTCGGGCGTGATGACGGGTGGAATCTGGGCACCCCAGGGTTGGCCTGGATGCTGAAAGGCAAGCGACCAGCGGTCACCCAGCTCCTCCTGGAGCGCGATGAGCCGCTCACGCCGCTGGTTTTCGCGGATGGCGATGAACTCCATCTCGGGCGTGATGATGCCCCGGCGGGCGTAATGCATTTGCGTAACGGCCGTGCCATTCTTGCCACGCAGTGGACGCCGACGCGGACCGGGCCAGCGGTGCAGCTTGCCGCGCTGCTCGGCCTGCCAGCGCTCCTCCTCGCTCCGATAGCCATCGTCGATGGGTTGCACGGGCCGTCCGTCGTATTCCTCCACGTCGCCGCGGGCCTCAATCCAGGGACGTCGCAACGGCGGCAGACCCTGGCGGATGTCGCCATGAAAGTCCGGATCACCCCACGGTCCGCGCGTGTCGTAAAGCAGCACCGGATCATTGGGCTCCAGGCTTCCGTCCGGCAGGCGTGTGGGCGAAAGCTGAACTTCCTTAAACGGGACGCGCAGCTCCGGATAGCGATTGCCCGGCACGTACACACGCCGAATTGCAGCAGGTGGCTTGGGAATCATCGTGCCCTCCCTGGGTTTTTTGGTGACGGTTTACCGATGGTCAAAACCCGGGGGCATGCAGAGAAAGGCACCAACAGCAGCACGTGCGATCGGTGACCGTTTCCCTGCGCCGGCATTACCCGGATCAGGTTCAAAGGGTATGCTCTCAGCCCTGTCCCCCTTGAGACAGAGCACCCCCACGGTCTGCCTCCGCCAACGTTGCCGAAAACAAACCGTTCCCGGTATGGCCGCCTGGTGATCGCGCTTGTAGCAAATTATTCTTTGGCCGAGCGGGCCTGATGGGATTGGCACCTGATTGGCCGCTTTGGGGTGGCGGTGAGGAGCGCTCAGCCTTCTTCTTCGTCGAGCAGTTCGTCTTCGATGGCTTCTTCGTCGATGACAAGTTGATCGAGGTCGATGAGTTCCTCGTCGGCGCCGTCGGCGAGCGTGGCTGCGCGGGCCAGTTCTTTGCGCAGGAAGCGGCCGGTATGCGTGTCTTGAGCGGCCAGCTCCTCGGGGGTCCCCGCAAACAAGATATGGCCGCCGGCATCACCGCCTTCGGGTCCCAGCTCGATCACGTGGTCGGCTACTTTGATCACGTCGAGGTTGTGCTCGATAACCAATACGGTGTTGCCTTTGCGCACGAGTGCGCGGAGTACGGCCAGCAGGTGCCGGATGTCTTCGAAGTGCAATCCGGTGGTGGGCTCGTCCAGAATGTAGAGCGTGTTGCCGGTGCCAGGACGCGACAGCTCTCGGGCCAGCTTGATGCGTTGGGCCTCGCCCCCCGACAGCGTGGTGGCGGGTTGGCCAAGTCGAATATAACCGAGACCGACAGCCTGCAGCGTGCGCAGCTTGCGGGCAATGCGCGGCATGTTTTCAAAGAGCGCCAGCGCTTCGTCTACAGTCATCTCCAGCACGTCGGCGATGCTCTTGCCCCGGTAGCGGACCTCCAGCGTTTCGGCGTTGTAGCGACGGCCCTTGCATGTCTCGCAAGTCACGTGCACGTCCGGCAGGAAGTTCATCTCCAGCTTCACGACGCCGGCGCCTTTGCAGGTTTCGCAGCGGCCGCCCTTCACGTTAAAAGAGAATCGGCCGGGTTTGTAGCCGCGGAGCTGGGCTTCAGGAAGCTGGGCAAATAGATCACGGATGTAGCTGAACAGTCCTGTATAGGTGGCGGGGTTTGAGCGTGGCGTACGGCCGATGGGCTTTTGGTCGATGTCGATCACTTTGTCCAGGTGCTCAAGTCCCTCGATGCGTTCGTAGGACAGCGGCACCAGCCGGGCGTTGTGGAAATGGCGGGCCAGGATCGGGTAGAGCGTCTGGTTGATCAGGCTCGATTTGCCCGATCCTGAAACGCCTGTCACGCAGATGAACGTGCCCAGCGGCAGTACGAGCGGGTCGCCCTTCAGGTTGTGGCCACGAGCGCCGTAGAGTACGAGCCGGTGGCCGTTGCCGGTGCGTCGCTCGCGGGGCACCGGGATGTAGCGTTCACCCTGCAGGTAGGCGGCCGTCAGGCTGACGTGCCCGTCGCGCACCGCCAGGCGGTCGGGCGGTCCCTCGGCC